>Ga0209045_1000772_pt1 | contig 34537 bp, 23 predicted proteins | sample SaaInlLV_10m_DNA_4_FD_184664 | JGI IMG/M metagenome (GOLD analysis project Ga0209045, IMG submission 184664) | Marine microbial communities from expanding oxygen minimum zones in the Saanich Inlet - Saanich Inlet SI072_LV_200m_DNA (SPAdes) (version 2) | ecosystem: Environmental > Aquatic >...
CTTGCACTGTTCGGCGCCCACCTGAGACACTGCCAATATAGCGCTAACCGCCTGCGCCGCAACAGGTGCCATGGCATTCTGCCCGCTTAAGTTGACGGCATTGCCCCCTTATATTCACCGACGCTCAGACACATATCGAACATCTCCCGTCTCTTCTTCTTCTCCAATTTAGGCGGACTAGGAGGCCGATAGGTACGCATTTTTCGTAGTACTTCAGTTTTGTACTCAACATTAATTGACTTTGTCAGGTCTATCCTCTTTACCCCATACAGATGCAACGCCAGATTGAGTTGATCTTTGGCGGAGTGATCTACAACATTATGACCTGTAATCTTTGATTCGAAATTATCAAAGATCATTGCACTCATCGCACGAGCACAGACTTCAGCCTGTTTGTAGCCAATTTTCAGTATTTTCTTCATCGCCATATCAGCGAGGCTGTTACTGAAATCAAGGTGCATATGCTGATGCCCCATTAAGGAATTGCTCTGTATTGCAATCACTAGAAGTAGCTTCTTACGATCTTTAGGATTCTTCCAGCTACTATAATGTCTATAGTCGAGTCTCAACGTATTGCAGGCTGCTTCGATCTCCTCTTTCGATGTTTTCAGGCCTGTCGGATGACAGAAGACCCCATTACAGGTGTTCTTCATCAATTGAGCAAGAGGTTTCGATGTGTTATCACTTGTAGGTAGACAAAACTTCAACTCATCAGGGGCTTTACTATTAAGTACAGTTTGCGGGACTGTGTGTTTAATGGCGACTCCGTTGGAATGAGCATAGAAATCTTGCGCACAATGCAGAGCCCGTCCCAAGAAATAGAAACCAATCGCCGGATGGAGGGGATCTTCTTCCCCTAAGAACAACAGAGAAGCATACTTAACGCAATCACCAATATAGTTCCTACATGATAGGATGAGATCCATATTGGCATTAGTGTTCGTCTTACTAGGGTAATGAAAGTGTTGGATGTTATACGATGCACCCGTTCCCTTGTCCGAATCATAGTTTCCCAGACCAACAAACTTCGCTCCGGCCGCGGGAATTTTTGCTTTCAAGGCATCCCTGGTGATGGTCTGATGCTGCTTATCCCACATGGTTCAAGTTCCTCCGTTGGCAGAGCACGGTTTGGGGTCGGTGTTGGGGTCGGCGTTGGGGGCGGGGCCAGACACCGCATTCTGAATCACTGCACACTCTGTGCATTCTCATCACAGATCAGTATCCTCCAATCCCTTTCCCACGCAGCCCATGGTCGCAACGACAGATAGGGAAGCGCGTCCCGGCCACGGGGAGGAGAATAGCGCCGGGTTGATCAGGAGGCAAGAAAACAGGTTGAGGTTGAGCGACGCCAGCCCCGCGGTCGTGTCGGGGTGGTGAAGTTGCAGAAGAGCCTGGCCTACGCCATTGTTCTATCGCGCATACCCGACGGCTGTCCGGTGCCTGAACAGAGCAGCGACTTACGGGGAGCGGTTTCCAGGGGCAGCGCAAAGCAAGACCGCTCCCGGAAGTCGCGGCTCTGACGTGCCCCACCCAGCCGCAGGCCATGAGCCCTTCGACAGGCTCAGGGACTTCGTCAAGTGCAGCGTCAGACAGCTCTATCGCGTGTGGTCATGCGACCTGGATAGCTGTCGCAGGCGGTCTTGGTCACGACCGACAAGGGCTTCCTTCTTGGCTCGAGTCCAACGCTTGATCTGGGCCTCACGGCGGCGAGCCGTGGTGAAAGTCGAGCGCTCTTCTGCGTAGGCGACTTCGACAGGGGGATCATCCCGGGTTGTCTTACCGCCCTTGCCGCTCATGTGCTCAGCCCAACGACGTTCGAGGTCGGTGGTTGAGCCAACGTATAGCTGTCCGGAACGCAGACGCAGAATGTAGACCCAAGCGGACATGCCCCCCCCTTCGACGCATTCGCCCCGCTCATTTGCTCAGGACCATTCGACGCACTCGCGCTGCCATTCATGCCGGCCGCAGGCCATGAGCAAGTGAAGCGCCAGCGGAACGCGTCGAATGGCTACCCCGCAGGGATTGACGGTCGCATAGCGACCTGCTCCTCTCAAGGCTCGGAGCCCGTCTCGGCGCAAGGCGCCTCGGCTCGAACCGGGGTTCTCATCCTGGGGGGAACGCCATTCGCTGATGCGAATGGCTACCCCGCAGGGATTCGAACCCCGACCGGCTGGACCAAAACCAGCTGTGCTACCATTACACCACGGGGTAACGTGGTTCGCCCGGAGAGGGGCGAGGAAGACGTGCAATGTACTCCCGTGGCTTGTCCATTTCCAGACTTCCCGTGGAACTTATCACCAATTGAATCCCCCCCAAAGGCTGTGTAGATTCCTCCGGTCCGAATCCCGACCTCTTTTCACGACATTCCATCCTGCCATGACTGGACTAGACACAACGATGCAGCAACTCATAGACCAACTCAATTCCTTCGACAACAACGAGCGCAGTCAGGCCCTCAGCCAGCTGGTCGCGGAGACCGCATCTTTCCCGGACGAGACCGACTGGCTCAACATGCACATGCACACGTTCTTCTCCTTCAACGGCGAAGGACACTCCCCGGCGCGCCTCGCGTGGGAAGCCAAACAGGCCGGGCTCTATGCCATGGCCATCTGTGATTTTGATGTCCTGGCCGGCCTCGGAGAACTGCTGGACGCCGGAGATGCGCTCGGGCTGCGCACAGCCGTCGGCTTCGAGAGCCGCACGTTCTTTTCAGAATACGCAGACCACGACATCAACTCCCCCGGCGAACCCGGTGTGTTCTATTTCATGGGTATGGGTTTCAGCAAAGAGCCGGCCGCCGACACGAAGGCCGGGAAGCTCTTCGCAGACATGCTGGCCCGATCTCACACGCGCAATCGTGACCTTCTTGCCCGGATCAACGCCCACTTGGGCGATGTCGGGCTGGACTATGACGCGGACGTCCTGCCACTGACCCCACGTGGGAATGCCACCGAACGACATATCGTCCGGGCTTACCACGAGAAGGCCCTGGCGACCTTCAACGGGAACCTCGCGGAAGCAGCTGTGTTCTGGGCCGCAAAACTCGGACAGGACGCAACGGATCTGGAGCCGATCCTCGCAGACGGGAACGCCGCATCCGACCTTCTCCGCTCCAAACTCATGAAACGCGGAGGCGTCGGCTATGTGCAACCCACCAAGGAGACCTTCCCCGCTCTGGATGACGTCATCGAGATGATCCTCGACTGCGAGGCCATCGCCATGAGCACCTGGCTCGACGGCACGAGTTCCGGCGAGAGTGCCCCAACAGCACAGCTCGAATGCTTGATCGCCAAAGGTATCACAGCAACGAATGTCATCCCCGACCGCAATTGGGACATCAAGGACGCGGATGAGAAAGCGCGCAAGATTGCGGAGCTCGACCGGTACGTCGCCGCGGCAACGGCCCTCGATCTGCCGATCAACATTGGTACCGAGCTCAACAAGCCCGGGCAGCGCTTTGTCGATGACTTCAGTGCTCCCCCGATGCAGAAGCACCACGCCGCATTCCTCAAGGGCGCCCAGGTCATGGTTGGGCAGACACGCCTTGTCCGTTACGCCGACTTCTCCTACACGGGCAACGCCGCAGCGGCAGAACTCCCCGGTCGCGAGGAACGCAATGCGTTCTTCGCCTCGGTTGGCGCCCTGCCCTGCCCCTCCCCCGCACAGCATGAAGCCCTCCTGGCAGCAGACGGTGATGCAGCCTATGCAGGCATCCGCGATGCCGCGTCTGGAGGCCAGTGGTAGAACGTTCTCTCGGAGGCCGCCCCCCGGGCGGCAGACGTCCCACTCTATACCGCGGCGCAAAGCGTGTCGTCAGACCGTAAGTAAGGACCACAGATCATGTTCAGCGAACTCCCCAGAGACATTATCGAGCGCAACTACGAACAGGCCAAGGCTCAGTACAAAGAGCTCGGGGTTGATGCTGACTCCGCGTTGGCCAAGCTGGCCGCAACGCCCATCTCACTGCACTGCTGGCAGGGGGACGATGTCAGTGGGTTCGAGGTCCATGACGAGGCCGTATCCGGCGGCGGCATCATGGCTACCGGCAATTACCCCGGAGCAGCGCGCAACGGCGACCAGCTCCGTCAGGATGCCGAGAAGGCGATCGCACTGATTCCCGGCACACTCCGCTTCAACCTGCATGCGATCTACGCTGAAACAGACGGCGCCAAGGTCGAGCGTGATCAACTCAAGCCGGAACACTTCAGCACGTGGATGGACTGGAGCAAACGGACCGGAGTGGCTCTGGACTTCAACCCAACTTTTTTCGCCCACCCTCTCGCAGAGAGCGGCTACACCCTCTCCAGCGGAGACGAGAGCGTGCGCAAGTTCTGGGTTGACCACGCGATCGCCTGCCGACGCATCGCCGAAGCCATGGGGCGAGCCCAGGCCGGACCATGTGCCATCAACCACTGGATTCCCGATGGGGCCAAAGACCATCCGACCGATCGATGGGGCCCGCGACAGCGCCTCCTGCAATCACTGGATGAGATGCTCGCGGCAGATGTCGACACCACGTACTGCAAGGATGCTGTGGAGTGCAAACTGTTCGGCATCGGCAGCGAAGACTACGTGGTCGGTTCCCATGAGTTCTACCTCTCGTATGCGATCAAAACGGGCACGATGCTGTGCCTGGACATGGGGCACTTCCACCCAACCGAGACCATCCACGACAAGATCTCGGCAATCATGGCCTTCCAGGATGAGCTTCTGCTGCACGTGAGCCGCGGAATCCGCTGGGACAGCGACCATGTCGTTATTCTCAACGACGACCTGCGGAACCTCTTCATCGAGATGGTCCGTGGAAATGTCCTTGACCGGGTGAACATCGCCCTGGACTTCTTCGATGCCAGCATCAACCGGATCGGAGCCTGGGCCATCGGGACACGTTGCGCCTTCAAGGCATTGCTCTACGCCCTGCTCGAGCCCACCGGCACGTTGCAGGAACTCGAAGCAAGCGGAGATGGTGCCGCCAAGCTCGGTTTGATCGAGGAGCTCAAGACGATGCCCTTCGGTGCGGTCTGGGATATGGCGTGTCTTGACGGCAACGCCCCGGTGGGAGCCGCCTGGATTAACGAGATGCAGGCCTACGACGCCCAGGTGCGCGCCGAACGTTGCTGAAAGACGGGAACCATGGACCAGCAAACACTCCGTGACCGTGTTGCCGAATGTCTGTATTCCTCCCCGGCTGGGCGCCAGGACGTGGCTGCCGCGTCTTTTGCCCCGGTCGATGACCCGATCAGCCTGGTTCGTGCCTGTCTCGCGCAGAGCTGGCCGGACCACGGCCCCGGCCAGGTTCTTGAGGACCACTTCACCCTCCCGCACCTGCTCGGGCAGTATCCTGGCGAATTGCTGAGTTTCCAGGCACCCCCAGACTACACACCGGACCGCACATGGGGTCTCGTCGTCTTGCTCCACGGAGGCGGAAGCGGTACCCCTCGCGAGACGGCCAAGCTGTGGCTGGCCGATGATGACGGGTCAGGAGGCTACCACTTTGGGGAGAAGCTGCGCGAGCTCGACCTCATCGCGGTCGCCCCAAGCAACCTCCTCCAGCCGAACCACAAGCGCTGGTCGAACCCGGAGTCCGATGCTTACATACTCGGCGTGATCGAGGAAGCGATGGCCCGCTACCACATCGATCCCGACCGTGTCTGCCTCTGCGGGCAGTCCATGGGGGGATTCGGCGCCTACCACATCGTGCAGACCATCGGCGATCGTTTTGCGACGGTTGGAGCCCATGCAGGAGCGTGGTACTACGGGTTCTGGGAAGCGATGGAGGCGGTGGACTTCCACATCCTCCACGGGAGCGAGGACGCGGCGCCCGGCACGCGCCCCCGCTTCACGGACACACCATTCGCGCGGTTCGCACATGCCGTTCTCAGCGGCTATCATCTCCCGCACACGTACACGGAGCACGCGGGCGGACACAGCTTCTCGGATCCTCTGGCGCGGCGTGCAGCCGACGTGTTCTTCGACCGGGCCACGACCGTCCGGCGCAACCCGGTTCCGGACTCCATCCTGACCGCCTCCCGGAAGGGCGCGTTCAAGCTGTATGACAGTCCACATCACTTCTGGCTCTCCATCGGCGACACGCACTTCGGCACATTCGAACTCGACCATGTCGAGCCCACTGAATCACAGCCATCGTACTGCACGACCAACTTCCGACACCGACTGATCCGTTGTCCGGGGGGAACGCTCCGGGCCATCAACCACAGAGACAACACCATTGAGCTCTGGCCTCACAACGTCGACGAAGCCACGGTCTGGCTGAACGACGACATGGTTGACTTCAACAAGCCGGTGCGCATACTCGTGGCTGGCAAAGAGGTCTTCTCGGCTCAGGTGACACCGTCCCTGGAAACGGTGATCGAGTCCTATGGGCGGCGGCGGGATCCGGGGATGTTGTTCAGCGCCAAGGTTGATCTCGATCTCAAGGTCAACGACTGGGAACTGCAGAAACAGATCCGCTGAGTCTGGAACAAGACTCCACAACTGAGCAGGACTAACGACCATGTCCACGATCACTGAACGTGAGCAACGGTGGCGTGAGTTCCTTGCCCCGACAGCAGCACCGGGCTTCCTGTTCCACGTCGATTACAGTGACCCCGAATGTCCCACCCCCTCGACGCCCTCCCTGTGGCCGGACAAGATCGAGGAACGAATCGAGCGGGCGTGGACGCTCTACGAAACCCAGCGGAAGAAGGCGGAGTGGGTCAACGATGACCGCGTGCCCTATCTCACGAATGTGACCGGCACGGAAATCTTCGCCGAAGCGTTCGGCTGCGCTGTTCAGCGTCCCGACGACACGAACCCCTTCGCTCTTCCCTGCGTCCACAACGCTCAGGAAGCCGATGCACTGACGGCCCCCGAACTCAGCACATCTTCCCTGGCGTACCTGTTCGACATTGCGGATGAGCTTCAGCGTCGTGCCGGTCCCGAAGCCGTGATGAAGCCCGTTGACATCCAGAGCCCAATGGACGTCGTCGCCCTGATCTGGGAGAAAGTCGATCTCTTCATCGCCATGCTCGAGACACCAGAGTCGGTGAAACGCCTGGCCGGCGAAGTGCGCACGCTGCTGATTGCGTTCATGGATGAGTGGTTCCGCCGTTACGGAACAGAGTACATTGCCCACTTCCCCGACTACTTCATGTCCGGGGGAATCACCCTGTCCGAGGATGAGATCGGGGCGGTGAGCGAGGAGATGTTCGACGCGTTCTTCCGGAATGAGCTTGAGTTGCTGTCCGCCCACTTCGGTGGGATCGCTATCCACTGCTGCGCTGATGCCCGCCACCAGTGGGGGAATCTGAAGAGCATCCCGGGCCTGCGTCTCCTGAACCTGGTGAAGCCGCCCACGCGTGGCGCCGAGTACATTCAGGATGCCTACACGTTTTTCGGGGGAGGCGTTGCCCAGATGCACCACGGCTGGACGCCCTGGGGAGAACCGGAAACGTGGCCGCAAGGCTACCCCTCGGAGTGTCGCGTCGTCTTGCAGTGCCCCGCCGCAACACGAGACGAAGCCATCTCCCTCGCCGACCAGCTGCAAGAGATCAGAGGCTGACCTCAGAGGTATGGGTAATCGGGCTCCGGCACGAGCTCCACGGGAGTCGAGGCCTTGAGCACAGGCACGGGCATGCCGTCCATATCCTCATACTGAATGATCCCGCCAACCCGCAGCCACGTCCCAGGCGTCACCCGATCTCCGAGCATGGGCAGGGCCTTCAGCGATACGGTCACAGCATCCGCGATACAGCAGATGACGACGACTCGCATCAGATCGAAAGCCCTCTCACTCTCCCCAGGCAACCGATCCGCCTGCCCAATGAGTGACACGAAGCGCCCTTCCAGTTCGGCCTCGCGCCCGTTGTCAGACCAGTTCACCACGTCTCGCACGGTTGCCTGGCTGAGGTCCAGATCTGATTCCCCGCCTGGTCCGCTCGCAGGATCACTTTGAGCAGCAGTCGCAGAGCTTCCAAGATCAAACACCCATTGGAAAGCCGCATCCAGGCGGCGTGCTGCAGCCCGAGCCCCGATGTGGGTGCGAGCCGGGGCCTGCCGCTTCCGCAGCCCTTCAGTACTGAGTTTGGCGGGATCAACCACCCACGCCAGAGCAAACGGAAGACAGATTATCCCTCGATGGATGCCTCGTCTCCAAGCCGGCATTGAGACCATGGAGTGGGCGTGCCCACAGCAAGACCCGGAATGCCCATGGTCAGAATCACACGCGCTTTGTTCACTGCTGTGGGCTTCCCGCACCCTCAACATCTTTGCCAACGCCATCGCCGCGACGAACAGGGCACCGAATGGCGTCATCCACACGTAACGCGGCGCCACACACCGCCCAACGCGCCCAGTCCACGCCGCCCAAAGGAGGAAGACAGTCACTCCCAGAAGCAAGAGCGCGTTCGTCCAGGCAATGCGCCGTTCGCCATCCGTTCCGGCATGGCCACAAGGCTCTGCGTGGTTGTGCGGAACATCAGTCAATACTCAGCTCCTCAATCACCAACCGAGAGCTGCCACAAATCCCGGCATCCATCGGTGTCCGGTAACACATAGCAGAAAGACAAGCCCCACCATCAGACAGCTCAGCACCGCGATTGCGCGTTTGCGGAACACCGCCAGGAACATCAACAGTAGTTTGATGTCCAGCATCGGTCCCAAGACGATGAACGAGAGCTTCGCCGGCAGCGAGAATGCCTGGAAACTCGCAGCGATGAAGGCATCGGCCTCGCTGCACACATTCAGGAGTACCGCGAGAAGCATCAGTCCCGCCACCGAAGCGGCCTCGTGCTCGGCGATGGGTGCCATGGCGGCGCGACTGAAGCCGCTGTTGATGACCGCCGCAATCGCAGTCCCACCAATCAGGAACACACTGAAAACAACGAAATCATCGGCCGCTGTCCTCAGTGCCTGGTGCACCCTCACGCCCAACGGCCCGGCACCAGAATCGGCCCCGGCTTCCCCCTCCTGCTCTTCAGTCTCCGGCTGCATCGTCTCCAGGAAAATCCCTCCGTCCCCAAACATGCGCCACATCACCACCCCCACACTGATAGCCACAGCCACGCCACACCCGACTCGCAGCAAGGTCACGCCCGGAGCGCCCTGGCCACGGAACGCGATCATCGTGCTGACGACCACCAGGGGGTGCACGATCGGGGCCGCCAGCATGTACGTGATGGCGCAGCTCGCCGGCACTCCCTTCGCCACAAGCCGCCGAACAACAGGCACAATGCCACACTCACACATTGGGAACAAAACGCCCAGGAAGGCGCTGGCCACGATGCCGACTGCCCGATTCCGGGGCATATAGCGCACCACAGCTTCCCGCGAGACAAATGTCTCCACGACGCCTGAGATGATTGAGCCCAACGCAATAAACGGCAGGGCCTCATAGAGCAGGCTCATCCAGACAAGCACAAAGTCATTCAGACTGAAGGAAAACATGGCCTATTCCCCTCCTGTTCCCGGCGCCTGAGCAGCGCCTTCCCCGCGACTGTCACGCGCCCCTTTCCGCATCTGCCCAATGGAGTAATCGCTCATCCCCAGCACATTCAGCGCCGCTCGCGCCAAGACACCAGCCGCTCCGATCTTCCCGGCGGCGAGACACCGCTGCGCCTCCTCCAACAAGGCATCAGCAGGGGCGACAGTCATGCCCGCAGCTCCCCGCCCTTCCAGAAGAGTCGCCCCGGAAGCCAACCAGCCTTCCACTGCATCAACGGTCGTCTCCGGAAGCTCAGGGGGGGCTACGGTCGCTTGAGCCACGCCCTCTCCCGTATCAACCCTCGGCCGTAAGCCCAGAAGGAACGCTGCAGTCTCTGCCAACCACAGAGCAGAGCGGGCATCCCCTTCGGCCAGGCAGAACTCAGCCACCAGGCGCACCTTAGCGACCGCCTCCCCGCCCTCCAACATCAGTTCGGAAGCGACTCTGGCAGGATGGTCACACTCCAACAGGATGCCCCGGGCCGCTTCGGCTGGTGCCGCTCTGGACAGCCGGCTCCCCACACGATGCATGGCCATTCGACGCGGCAGGTCTTCCAAAGCAGCATCGGCCTTGGCCAGCCCGTCCTCAACCGTCGCGATATCCTGATTTGCCGCAGCCGCAAAGGCAGCCTGAAGATGACGTCTGACTGAGGAAGCGTCGCGCCCTTCCTTCTCCGCCAGTTGGCCACGCTTTGCACTCTCAGCAAAGCGTTTGCCCAGGCGCTTCTGCTCACTCAAGAAATCCCAAGCCGCCTTTCTGGCCGTCGAGTCTGCGAACAGGGGAGCCCCCTCGACCAAGCCCGAAGCAACCGCGTCGGCCAGCTTTTCGCACTCCTGGAACTCCCCGTTACGAGCCGCCGTCCCGACCGCGGCAACATCGCGGATCACCTGGTCGCCGACGGAGCCTGACTGGGCGGCGAGCCCAGCCGCCAACCCAAGCGCCGCTCGACAAGCTCCCACGGCCCGCTTCCGCTCAAGGTGTTCTCGGTACAGGAGAGCAACCACGACCACCAATGCCACCCCGAAAGGGAGTAGCAGGCGCGACTTTTGGTTGGGGCGTTCGTTCACGCTGCTCCCCTGCCCAGGACGTCTGCTTTCGGAACCCTCAGTCTCATTCCTCCCAGCCTCCATCATCCCAGTCCCCCTCCTCCGTATCTCCGGCAGGGGGGGGCGGCGGGTCAGCGACTGCGGTGATCGCCGCGATGAACGGTGCCGCCCCGGCATAAGCGCGTACGCTCAGGGACTCAACGGGTACATCCGTTGTGAACAGTCGCCATGTCGTCACCCCGAGCTGAAGCGGTTTGCCGTCGTCGTACACACTCCGCCACACCGGTTCCCAGTTCCCCAGCTTCTCGCCTGAATCAGCAGCCCCGATATCTCGCCCCTCGAACACCGAGAATGACGTCTCATGACCATCCCAGAAACGGGCTGTCCAGATCATGCACGGCGTCTCTCGCTTGCCAGGGGCGGGAAAGGTCGCCTGGAGGAAGCAGATCCGGTTCACGACCGCGTTCACGAGAATCGGGCGATCGATCGTCTTGGGCAGATCCTCGTTCCCCACGCCTCGCAGGGCCAGACCTTTCCCCTTCTGCTCGGGGATGAATGTCACGTCTTGCCAGGTCACCGGCTCAAACGCGCCTCCGGGAAGAGACAACGTGCTCTGTTCTCTCATATCGAGCGGTCGGGATTCAGCCGCCGGTGTGGTCACCAGCAGGTTATCGAATCCCACATCAGCCGGAGCGTTCTCCACCCCAAGACTCAGGAGGACACGCGTTGCATCTCCCGGTATCTCGGCCACAAGCGAGCTCCGCGTCCACTCGGCCCGCTGAGACAATCGACTGGTGACATGCCTGACCCCGGCCGGACTCCGGATCGCGACATGGATCTTCGCTGTACTCCACGGCTGGGGTCCCGATCCCAAGGCCGCAACTCGGGTCATGCAGCGGATCGTCAGCGCGACGCCCCTGAGCTGCGCCACGGGCAAGTCTCGTGAGCACATCGCCAATCCCCCAAGCGACCGTACCCGGAGACAGTTTCCGCGAGGAGCCTTGGAGTCCACCCCCACGGTCGCTGCCCCCACAGTCGTGATCCGCCAGGCCTCGAGCGTCTCGAAGGGCTCGGCCACGATGGTAGCCCCGCGCGAAACGGCCGCGATCAGGACAAACGCGATCAGGATGGATAGCCGACTCTTCAGTGTCGCCTCCGCAGCGTGACAGGGACTTACCAGTCGCGGCGGTGTGGACCGCACGCGACTGCAGGACGGATTCTGGAGTATAGCCGCAGGAGAAAGGAGGGGCAACCACGCCCGAGAGATGGGAACGGTGACAATGTGCCTTGGCATGATAGAGTACCGGACGCGGTTTCCTGACAACGGAGTTCCTCATGCTGGATCCAGACAGCGTCGAAATCCTGATGGCCACCTGCAACGGTGACCGGTTCGTCGAGGAACAGGTCACGTCGATTCTGACCCAGACGCACGCCAATCTGTGCCTGCGCATCAGGGATGATGCGTCTGACGACCATACCCCCGATCTCCTCCGCCAACTCCACGCTCAGGCCCCGGAACGCATCATCCTCGATCCCCCCTCAGAACACCGCGAGGGGGCCGCCGTCAACTTCGGCACGCTCTTAGACAGGGCCTCAGCCCGGTACATCATGTTTGCCGATCAGGACGATGTCTGGCTGCCGGATAAAGTGAGCAGGACACTTGCGTTCATGAGGGAACTGGAGGCCGAGCACGGTCGTCACACGCCGGTTCTGGTGCATACGGACCTGCGCGTCGTCGGTGAGCAACTGGAGCCAATCGCCAGCTCCCTATGGACCTATCAGCACCTTATGCCAGAACGCTTCACATCTCTGAACCGCCTCCTGATTCAAAACGGCTTGACAGGCTGCACGGTGATGATCAACGCCGCTTTGGCCACACGGTGCATGGGAGGCGTTCCACGGCGGGCGATCATGCATGACTGGTGGATCGCTCTGGTCGCAGCCGCATTCGGGGTGGTGACATTCCTTCCTGAAGCGACGCTTCTATACCGACAGCACAGCGCAGATGAGACCGGGGCCAAGAACTGGTCACTGCCAGACATCCTCCGCCCAGCGGCAGCGACGTTCTTCAGCGACGACATACCGGTCAGCCTGGGGAAGACCTATGACCAAGCCCAGGAGTTCATCGAACGCTACGGGGACTTCCTCGCGCCGGAGAAACTCGACGTGGTGAGCGCCTACGTAGAACTCCCAAACCAGAACTGGATCCAGCGACGGCAGAGCATCTTCAGACACGGTTTCCTCAAAGCGGACCTGGTTCGCTCCCTTGCCCTCCTGCTCCGAGTCTGACGCCTCCTGGCGGAGCCCTGCTTTATTCCCCCTCCACCTCAATCCTGCTGAATGACGTTCTCGTCCGCATCAGGTGGTGACCGACGTGGCGTATCGCCTTGACGGACTTGGGGAGGTCCCGGACCACCTTGAGCTTGCCGGCTGTGGCGGTGAGCTTCCTGGTTGGGAAGTCAACCACCACCACCAGTTCCTGAATGGCCTCCCTGGCATAGTCCCCTTGTTTCTCAGTCCTGGAACCACCGGAGTCACTCAACCCCTTGAACACGGTCAGTGACTGACGCCCGATGTAGAACCCGGCGAGCAGCAGGTCAGCGTCCTTGGCCCCGTCACTCAGGGCAAGGAATCCGTTCTGCCATCCCTCTTCGCGTCTGAGGGAAGTCTGTATCTTCGCCCGGATCACAGCCCGCTTCCTGAGCGGCTTCGGGAGTTTCCTCAGGGCCGTCCCTTCAGCCTTGGCCTCCAACTCAAAACCAGTGCCATCCGGCTTGATTGTACACCCTCTCACAATATCGAAGGGCGGGTGGGCAGGCCCGTTCTTGCGGTTCTTCGACGATCGACCGCGTCTCTGGTTAGCTCTGTCAGGGTCGTGATCCGGGTTGGGTGTCGGCATCTGAGCTCCTACCGAAGCACGCCAGGAATGGAGCTGCGCCCGAAGCGTATCTGCGAGCGCGGGCAGTGTCGTCGAGAGCTCCCTGGTCTCACCGATATCTTCCCGCAGGTTGTAGAGCTCCACACGATCGTCTTCGAAGAACTCGATCAGCTTGTGATCACCTTTGCGGATAGCGCCGTACGGAGTCGCACCCCCGGGATGGTAATGGGGGTAGTGCCAGTAGACGGCATCGCGCGTCAGGGCATCCCCGCCATGGAGCAACGGGACGAGACTAGCCCCATCAACGGCCTGGTTATGCGCGGCCTCTCCTGTGGCTCCTGTCATTTCCAGAATCGTGGGGTAGAAGTCGGTACTGATCACGGGCACCGAGCAGGTGCTCCCCGGCCTGGTCACTCCCGGCCAGCAGATGATAAATGGCTCACGGACACCGCCCTCATACGCTGATCCCTTACCTGCCCGCAACGGTCTGTTGCTGGTGACCGGTCGCTTCGGGTTGCCGATCAGGCCACCGTTGTCGCCGGTAAAGAACACCGCTGTGTTCTCCTGCAGGCCAAGCCGCTCAAGCTTCTTCAGCACCCTCCCGACGCAATCGTCCATGCTATGGACCATACCACCGTAGACCGGGCTGCCCTGAGCTGACTCGGGATCCGCTTCAGCCTTGGCTTTGTAGTGATCAGTGAGTTCCTTTTTGGCCTGCAGCGGCGTGTGGACGGCATACATCGAGACGTAGAGAAGGAACGGGGTGTCCCGGTTCGTTTCAAGGAAATTCTCCGCGTCGGCAGCATGTCGGTCGGTCAGGTATTCGCCTTTGGGGCCTTCAGCCATGGTTGGGATCCTGTAGGGCGCGAAGTAACTGGGGGGCTGACCACGCGAGTACCCGCCGATGTTCTTATCGAAGCCCTGGCTATCCGGCCAGTATCCCTCAGGGCCAAGATGCCACTTGCCAATGAAACCGGTGGCATAGCCCTTGGCCTTCAGTGCTTCCGCAAGGGTCACCTCCCGGTGCTCCAGTTGCTTGTTCCATTCGGGGACTTTGAGCTTGGCCCATCGCCGGACGTGCCCTGAGATCCAGTCCGTCAGATGCAACCGCGCGGGGTACTTTCCCGTCATCACGCTGGCTCGGGTTGGCGAACACACTGTGCAGGAGGCATACCCGTCCGTGAAGCGCATCCCCATCCCCGCAAGGCGGTCCACATTGGGTGTCTCGTAGTATGTGCTTCCGTAGCAACCGACATCGGTCCAACCGAGGTCGTCGATCAGAAAGAAGACCACGTTAAGCGGCTTCGCCTGCGCCGTTGCCGGTTGCCCCAGCGCGTCCATCAGGGCTGCCCCGCCACCGGCAATCAGGGCCACCTGGGAGAGCCCCCTGAGAAAGCCGCGGCGTGAGAGATCATGCTCAACCATACCAATTCTCCTCGCAGAAACGGATTCAGTTGGAGACCGTGTCGAGTCGTTGCCGGAGATCATCGGCCAACGCTGTAAAGCCAAAGCGGTATTGTACCTGCCTGGCAACAAAGAACGCCATCTGTTCCCCCTCGACCGTGTCCGGGAACTCATGGGCCGTGGTCGCATCAGTCAACAAGACAACACGGTAGTTGAACCGCGTCGCCATCTCCCGGATTCCTCCCGGCGAGTCAAGAACGCAGAAATTGGCGACAAAGCCCACGTACAGCAGCGTGTCAATGTCATGCTCACGACACCACTGGTTGGTCTGCCATCCGTCCACGACCACCGGCTCATTCCCATACGGCCGACAACTCGCAGCAATGTCCAGCACGTCACGATGTGTGTCAGCCACGTGCCCAGGAAAATGTCCTCCGTATCTCAAGGCCCGCCGGTCGGCAACTGAGAACGGGCGCACGCAACCTGCGGTCGGCACGCGGGGCTCGCGGTATTCAGAGTCCTGCGTCAGCTCACGGTGGCTTGCGTATCGATCAGCATACGTCGGTCCGGCATTGTGAATGAGGGCGATTCCAACCCTGCGTGCAGCAGTCAGGAGCGGGGCGATCAGGTCCCGGGTGATGTCCCGCGCCCGGAGCACCCAGTCGCCTGTCGTTCCGGTCGGTTCAGCGTCTTCGGCGAACGGGTATGGCCCGTCCTGTTCACCCAGGTTCCAGATGTGCATTGCGACGATGGCCGTTCGCCCGGGATCAATGGGCAACACCGCAGTCTGGGGACCCTCACGTGGACAGGACGGCCGTTCCATCCCAGGTCCATAGGGCATCTCGTAGCAGCAGTACGTGACCGGCAAACTGAGCTTCATGCCTTCCCTGACATACTCGGGGAACCCATCACCCCTGATTCGGGACGGTCGTCAAGACCACCTCACGAAGTTGCTCCATGAAGTAGCGGTACTCGGCGAAGTCGACATCTGACAAGACGAAGTGATCGGGCCCGGGGATGAAATATCCACCCTCAATCAGGCCTCGGGCACGCTCCATTTCGCGATCAATCGCGTCTTTCCCTCGCGCCATGACCTGCTTATCCAAGCCACCGACGCAGCCAACCCGGGGGAACCGCTCGCGAACACGCGCCACTTCGTTCCCGGACTGGACCTCGTACGGATACAGGGCATTTACTCCCCCTTCGACCATAAGTTCGGTCAGGTCCTCGATCAGACCATCGGAATCGACCAGGATGATCTCTATGTCATGCGCTTTGGCGAACGCGGCGATCTTCCGGTAGTTCGGAGTCATGAACTCACGAAAGGTAGCCGGAGAGATAATGGACCCAGTCCGACAGGCCATATCTTCCCAACATTCGATCAGATCGAACTGAATGTTGACGCACTGCTTCTCCCACAACTGAAGTGCGAAATCCGTGTAGTCGTCCATCATCTGGTGAACGAGTTCCGGGGCGTCATAGAACGCATACGCGAGGTTCTCGTCGCCCATTCGATTCCGAGCGAACCCGTACACCCCACGGTGGGTGAGCTGAAGTGGGTAATCGCGATCGCGATAGGCTTTGACGTGGTCATCCCAGTCTTTCGGGAAGCGCACGGGATCGTCGACCTGCATATGCTTGTCTCGGTAGCGCTCCCAGTCAGCCAGACTCTTGATTGGCCAACCGACGTCGTGACGATTGTAGTCCCCGCTCCGGTGAATCTGCTCAATGCTGCCATCGCCACGGTCGCGAACGAAATACTCGCCGTGATCCTCGATGATCCGGGGAGGATCCAGCCGTGACGGGTCCATATTGACAAGGGTCCGGTCCCAGCCTCGATGTCGCCCCTCGAACTGAAGCAACTCATCGATGGAATCCTTGATCCCGGGACACTGTTCCTCCCAGTGCGGCTTGATGGCATTCCTGCCGCCGAACACCTTCATGAACGGTACTCGGTCAACCGGTCGTCCTGTCAGAGTCCCGACAAAGCGCTCCCGCGTGTTCATTTCCAGACCCTTTCTCTCCCGTACTCGGACGCCTCTTCAGCCCATATACAGAATGTAAGAGATGGGCTGTTTCCCGGTGATGAAATAATACACCGTGCCGACCAGACTCGGAACCATTGCTCCGAGGATTTCTCCGGCAATCAGTCCCAGCATCAGCGGCTTCAAGCGGTTGTACAGGCGGCTGCCGCCGTACTTCATAACGCCAATTTTCACAAGCCACCCGAGGATGAACGAGAACGCGAACAGACCGATGTGCGCTTTCGCCCAAACGACAAAAATGAGTGGATGTATGGGCCACCAGGGGAAGCGCATTCGGCACGCCGAGCAGGCGACGACCAGGCCCAGGCCAACCACGAACCCCCAAAGGCAGGCCCCAACAGGCCGCATGGCCCCAAAACGCTCCCAACCCTCACGAGACTCGGCCTCCTCCAACAGCCCCTGCGACTCGAGCTTCTGCTTGGTCGCTACCGCGTTTTCGAACGGCATCTTCGGGACGAAACTGAAGGCCCAGCGATCACCTTGAGTCGCAGCCGGCACATCGTACTGGATCAGGAGGGTGATCGGCAGTGCGGCCCCGAGCCCAAGGAGCACGGCAAGCGCGGCCAGAGAGCACGTCTTGCCAAGATGGATCCCGCGCGTGTCAAGCAGCTTGTTTGCGTTGACCAGGAACGGAAGAAGCGTCTCCCGAGGATCAATGAACAATACCATCGTGACCATCTGCAAAAGCAACAGTTGATGGTAGCCCAAGGCCGCCGAGCCGAACATGCCCCAAATCATGGCACACGGGAATACATTGACCTTGATGTGAAACAGCCCGCCTTCAGCCATCAGACGAGCCGACACGGTGTAGGCCACGATCAGAATCGCCCCGTACAGAAATCCCAGCTGCCAATCGATCCCCGCATGCGCCAAGAGCACGACGAACACACCGAAAAGCGCCACGAACAGCCGGGCGCCCCAGATTCCCAGGCCATCTGCATCCTCGCCGTGAGAAAGACCAACCGCGCCGCGGACGACGGCCCAGTAGTAGTGACGCCCGGTGTAGAGCAGCGAAATGAAGATCCCGAGACACGCCCCGAAGAGCAGGAAAACACGGGGCTGAAGCCCAATGTGAGCCCCGCCGAGAACGGAGGAGTTCAAGCTTATGCCGTAGGTGGCAAAGGCCCCCGCCACCAACGCCCAAAGGCATGGACCAATACCGAAAGCGGCCGCCAGCTCCGTGGCAATGAAAAACGAGACACCAATCACCGCGAAAAAGACCCGCGGATAGAACATGTACCAGCCGCCACCTCGAGTGATGAAAGGGAAGAGCCGCCCAAGCCCCCCGAGGTTCAGGCGCAACGCAATGGGTATCATCACCCGAGGAAACCACAGAGCCATGAAGTTGTTGATGTGGATGAGAAAGACGATGCCCGCGCCGATCCAGAACAGTCGACTGCGCCAAAGTGAAGAACGTCCATTCTCGTCGGTCTCGAGCAAGGCCTCGGTGAAGGTCGCGATCGGGTATGGGAGATGCTCGTGGTGAGCCCACTGCTTGTGGACCACCAGGGACAGCCCGACCAGAGAAAGCAGCATGGCGAGGATGGTCGGCAACCAGAACACCCAGGGGCGCCACCAGGCCTGCCAGGGAACATCACCGGGGCGGAGATGCTTCCCCCCTTCCGACAGCCCCTGCACATAGCCGTCGAGGACCCGGTCCTCGTCCTGCGACAGGTCCACCATCATGTGCTTCGGAACGGCGTCAATGACCTTATGCTCCCGCCAGGCAGGCTCGAGGCGGTTGTGGTGATAGGGTAGGACGAGAGCCCCATTGAAGGTCCGTAGAAGACCGGACCCCGGGATGCAGCAAGCCGAAAGCGTCAAAGCGAGAATGACTGCCAGTTCGCGCCCGCTCAGAGACCATTTCCGGAGCATCACGTTCAGGAAAAGGACAAAGATCACCAGTCCGCCATAGATGGAGACGGGCATGTTGTTCCCAACGAAGTGGGTCTGGCGAAGGACCCAATCGTTGAAATAGGTGATCGAGCAGACGGTAATCGCCCCCAAGAGGCCGAGAAAGACGCTGCGGCGAGTCATGGACGTGGGCTTCTCCTGAGAGGTCATCTGCAACACGAGGCCATGGCAGTCCCCGCACGGTACGCGTCGGCGCAGGTGGTACTATTGTGCCGCGAATCAGATCAATCCACCTCTCAGCCTAGTGGTCTGAGCTATCAATCCGCGCGCAAAATGCGTGGCTCTTTCGACGCCCAGCCGCGGCCGCCACCGCTCTGCTCTGCTCGCCGTTGGCCCTCCAACTGAACGGGTCGGTATTGGCCATTGCACACGTCCCCTCTGGACATCCTATGGACAAACGGTCACATTATAGAACAATTAATGACAGGTCACCCCAGATTTTCCCGACCCTCGCTTCTTCAGGACTCCGGTGCCCTCCCCCGGAGCGCGTCGTTTATCCGGCAGACCTGCACGTCCGTGGGAGAAAAGGCCTATCGCATCCGTCTCAGAAGGCGGCCTTAGAGGATACCCCAACGCAATGAAACGCACCAAGAGAACCCCGAAGGTCCGCATCCACATTGTCAGCCTCGGTTGTGCCAAAAACCTGGTGGACACAGAGGTCATGGCCGGCGTGTTCGCAGTTGGGCGCTTCTCCCTTGTTGCAGACCCCGCGCAGGCGAATGTGTATCTCATCAACACGTGTAGCTTCATCCATGACGCGCGTGAAGAAGGCGAGGATGAGATTGGGCAGGCCCTGCGCTGGAAGAAGAAAAAGAAGGGCCGCCGGGTCGTCGTCGCCGGGTGTCTTCCTCAGCGATCTCCCGAGGAGGTCCACGAGCGCTTCCCGGACGTTGACCTGCTGCTGGGGTTGGACGACGTCCCGCGTGCGGCCGAGATGATTGAGTCCTGCCTCGAAGGGAACGTCGCAGAGACGACCATCACCGGCGCACCGGCCACCTTCCTCTACGACCATGACAGCCCCCGGCTGTTGCTCACTCCCACCAGCTTTGCCTACGTCAAGATCGCCGAGGGCTGCGACCACCGCTGCACCTTCTGCGCCATTCCTGCCATCCGTGGTCCACAGCGTAGTCGCGACATCGACTCCGTCCGAATCGAGTGCGAACGGCTGGTCGACTCCGGGATCCGCGAAATCAACCTCATCGCTCAGGACACCACCCGGTATGGAGCAGACAGAACAGACGGGGCAACGATCACGGAATTGCTCAAGACCTGCGACCAAATACCCGGCACGTACTGGCTTAGACTCCTCTACACGCATCCCCGGTATGTCACGGAGGACCTCCTGGCCACGATGGCCCAGGCCGAGCACATCCTGCCCTACATCGACATCCCGCTGCAGCACATCAACGACACGATGCTGCAACGCATGGGGCGGCGCGTATCAAACGAAGAGACGATCCGGCTGATGGAGGCAATACGCTCCACCTGTCCGGGAATCACCATCCGAACAACCTTCCTCGTCGGGTTTCCCGGCGAGACGGACGCCATGCACCGCGAGCTGATGGCATTCGTCGAGTCCTTCCGCTTCGATCGTCTCGGCGTCTTCACCTACTCGCCCGAGCCCGGAACACCTGCTCTCAACCTGGACCTTCCGCCCGTCCCGCAGGAGACGGCGGATGCGCGCCGTGAAGAGCTGCTCGAGCTGCAGCAGGGGATCTCCCAGGCCCACAATGACGTACTTCTCGGCGAGACGCTGGATGTCCTGATCGACGAGCGTGTCGGCCCCGGTGAATTCCTTGGGCGCACAAAGGCAGACGCCCCGGACATCGACAACTGCGTCCATGTCAGCGGCCCGGAAGGCTGCCTGGAGCTCGGCTTGGTCCCGGTAAAGATCACCGGTACGGATCCTTACGACCTGTACGGTGACGTCATCGTCACGTGACCGGGCTCCGGAACCAGGTTGCCTGCGTGCCCCCCCCCGTAGGACGAAGTTGACAACGTGAGCTCGGAGCGTCACGTTACCGCCTCCGGATTCAGCCTTGGACAGGAAGTAGAATCCCCGCCGATCAAGGCAATCCGGAAGGCAATCAAAGGTGCGGCCAGGTAGAGGGCTCTCCCCACACACCGTACCTTTCCCCCGCGGAGAACGTTCGTGGCGACGAAGAAACAACGCAGCACGAAGCGCTCGTCCTCACTGGCTGAACGACGCCAACGAGGTCTCGTGGTCTTCGTTGTACGCATCCTCTCCTGGGTGGCCATCTGTGTCCTCGTGCTTGCGCTCCTCGCAGGGATCGTCGTTGGCCTCAAGTCCGTCTTTTTCACGAGCAATCCACATTTTGTCCTGCAGAACATCGCGGTGAATGCCACCGGCAGACTGCGGCAAAAGGAGGTCGTCGCCCTGCTCCGGGACGGTCACGTCATCCCCGGCGAGTCCAACATCTTCAATCTGGACCTGCAGGAGATCCGGGAACAACTCGAGCTGAACGTCATGATCGACCAGGCCACCGTGGCACGGCGTTTGCCCAGCACGCTCCTGATCAGCGTCTATGAACGCCAACCCGTCGCCTGCCTCCGCTGCCGTCCTCAACGCCTCCTCGACGATGAAGGCTGTATCCTTCCTCCTCGACAGGGCGAACGGCTGCTTCCCCTACCCGAAATCACCGGCGTCAAAGGCACCAGGAGCCTGCGCGTCGGACGCCGAATCACTGATGATCTGGTCCTCGCCTCTCTCCGTTTCATCCATCTGGTGGCAACACGTCCCGACGGCCGCTTCTACGATATCGAGACCATTCAGCTGGACTACTCAGCCCCGGCGTTGATCGTCTTCCTTCGCCCCCGTGGGACATTCCGGAACGGCGCCCGGGTGATCCTGCCTACCCAGGGAATCACAGAAGCCATGGACCGCCTCATGGTCATCATCAACAAGCGGACACGCGCACGTCAATCGACAAGCTTCATCAACGCCACGTACGAGATCAACGTCCCGGTCAAGAAGTGACCCCGTATGGCCATGAACCACGACGTTTCTCCTTTCCTGAGCCTGGTTCAGCAACGCAACAGCTGCCGCACGTTTGACCCGGAACGCCCCGTCCCAAGAGAGGACATCACGGCATGCCTGGAGGCGGCACGCCTGGCCCCCTCCGCCTGCAATCAGCAACCATGGCGGTTCGTCATCGTTGACGATATGCACATACGGCAGGCTTTCTTTGACCATGCTCGACTCCCCGGAATTCCTCACTTGTGGTGGTCGACCGTGCCCGTCTTTGTCGCCGTCTGCTGCCAACGGAACGTGGTCACCCACCGAATAGCCTCGTTCGTTTCAGGACTCCCCTATGCCTGGATGGATACGGCAATCGCCGCCGAACACTTCGTCCTGGCAGCGGCGGAGCGTGACCTCGGGACCTGCTGGATTGGCTGGTTCAACGAGAAACAGGTCAAAAAGCTCCTCGGAATCCCGCGCGGAACGCGTGTCGCAGCCCTGATTGCTTTGGGATACCCGAGCGAAACGTCCTCTGAAGGCAGCTCCTCACGGAAACCCATCGAGGATATCGCTTCCTGGAACGCCTGGGATGGAGATAGTCTCTCCTAAGCTGTCAGGCGAACGGACCCGATCCCGGTCTCTTCCCTGACGGCAGGCACTCGACCAGCGCGGCATTCTCCCGATTCTCAGACCTCGCTCGGGCGTCCATTCGAAGCCTCTCGATACATATTTGTCCCTTTTTGACCCCATGTCTGACACAGCTTTGTATCACACAATGCCGCCCCCCTCTCCCGATTCTCCTTTGCCCTCCTCTCAGTACGGGAAACGCCCGGAACGCCTCCCAGCCCCGATGACGGCATGAACAGACTCCGGCGACAACACGCCCTGCGACACATTTTTGTTCCTATCCTCTCAGCTCTCCTCGCCACTTCGGACACTGGAGCCCCCCTGTCCATTCCCTTATTACACTCTTCTCCATACTGTTAGAGAACACTCCAACAGAACTCGGCATGCATTGTGCTGTTACGGTGAACTCAGACTTGGTCTCCAGGGAACACCTGAGAGAACCTTGTTGATTGAGAGAGCGATCAGAGGCAGTTCCTCCGGATTTGCGCCCGGTAAAACGGGCTGCAGCAAGGCAGAACGGCTTATCCCGAGTCCATCCGGTTCAGGCCGAACCGAGCGGGCTTGCCGGTATTCTGAGCGCAACTAGCACCATGCCTGTTCGAGACGATCACGCGTGGTGAAGCCGACACTCAGTGCCCCTGTGGAGAGAACCATGGAAGACGGCCAACAACGGGCCCCGCAACAAGGCTTCAAGGGGTGCAACGCTGCTGGACACCCACAGCGGTGGGGGCTGTACGATCCGGCCTACGAACACGACAGCTGCGGCGTGGGTTTTGTCGCGGCTCTTGACGGCGTTCCCCGGATGGATCTGGTGAAAGACGCCATCACGCTCCTCATTGACCTCGAGCATCGAGGCGCAACCGGAGGGGACAAGAGCACGGGTGATGGCGCCGGTCTGCTCCTCGGCATGCCTGATATGTTCCTGAGAAAGGCGTGCAAGGCCCTCGACTTCCCCCTTCCGCTTCAGGGCGATTACGGCGTAGCCATGGTTTTCCTGCCCACCGATGAACAAGCGGCTGAATCGTGCATGGCAACGTTTGACCGCGAAGCCCTCTCGGAGGGCGTACGCGTCCTGAGTTGGCGAGATGTCCCCACCGACCCGGGTCCGCTTGGCGTGGTCTCCCGCTCGACCATGCCCGTCTTCAAGCAGGCCTTCCTTGAACGAGGCGATATTCCGGCAGAGCAGTTCGAGCGGAAGCTCTACGTCGTCCGTCGCGTGATCGAGAATGCGATCTCCCAGTGGACAGATGCAGACGTCAGCCAGTTCTACATCGCCAGTATGTCCAGTCGATCCGTCGTCTATAAGGGAATGCTGACCGGCACCCAGCTGACCACGTTCTTCCCTGACCTTACCGACCCCGATTTCACCAGCCCGTTCGCGATCGTGCACCAACGTTACAGCACCAACACGCTGCCCACCTGGAATCTGGCTCAGCCCTTCCGCATGCTGGCCCACAACGGCGAGATCAACACGTTGCGCGGCAATGTCAACCGGATGCGGGCTCGGGAAGCCGTCCTCCAGTCCGACGCACTGGGAACGGATGTGAAGAAGCTCTTTCCTGTCATCACTGAGGGGGGCAGCGACTCAGCCATGGCCGACAACGCGTTGGAGCTGCTGGTCCACGCCGGACGTTCCCTGCCCCATTCTGCTATGATGATGGTCCCGGAGGCCTGGGGTAAGAAGTACCACATGAGTGAGGACCAACGGGCATTCTATGAATACCACAGCGCGTTCATGGAGCCGTGGGACGGCCCCGCCGCCCTGGTGTTCTCAGATGGTCGCTACATTGGGGCGACACTGGACCGCAACGGTCTCCGCCCAGCCCGCTTCTCGGTCACCCGAGACGGCCTGGTCGTGCTGGCTTCGGAAACCGGCGCTCTGCGAATCCCGCCGGCAAAACTCCGCTCGAGAGGACGACTTCAGCCGGGAAAGATGCTCCTGATCGACCTCGAAGAACACCGAATCGTCCCCGACCGTGAGATAAAGGCCCGGATCTCCCGCCAGCAGCCCTATCGCCACTGGGTCAAGGATAACCGCATCGAGTTGCGCGGCATGGGCACTCCCCCGGAAGCTCCCTCCGAGCCGCACACCGATCTACTGACCAAACAGCATGCGTTCGGCTACACCACCGAGGAACTCAAGATGGTGGTTGCCCCGATGGCCAGCCGAGGTCAGGAAGCCATTGGCTCCATGGGGAACGATGCTCCACTCGCGGTTCTCTCTGAGAAGCCGCAATTGCTCTTCGCTTACTTCAAGCAGCTCTTTGCTCAGGTCACCAATCCCCCGATTGATCCCCTTCGTGAAGAACTCGTCATGTCCCTGATGAGTTACGTTGGTCGTGAGCGGAATATCCTGGGCGAAAGCGCAGAACACTGCCGCATGCTCAAACTCCACCATCCGGTCCTGACGCCTGAGGATATGATCCGCCTCCGGAGCTCGCAGCACGATGACATCCGAGCCGAGGAACTGCCGATGCTCTTCCCCAGAGGAGGAGATGGAGACGCACTCCGTTCGGCTTTGGATGGGCTGTTCGAGAGGGCGGAGAAGGCCGTTCGCTCCGGCGTGTCGATCCTGATCCTGACGGATCGTGACATGGACCATGGTCACGTCCCCATTCCGCCCCTGCTCGCGGCATCCGGGCTGCATCACCACCTCATTCGGGCAGGCCTGCGGACCCAGACCGGTATCATTGTCGAGAGTGGTGAAGTTCGGGAGGTCATCCACTTCGCCATGCTGATCGGCTACGGCACGAATGCCATCTGCCCGAATGTCGCCCTGTCAACAGTCCGGGATCTGGCCGAACGCGATCTGCTGGAAACGGATGTCCGCCCGGAAGTGGCCGTCGACAACTATATCCTGGCGGTGAAGAAGGGCTTGCTCAAGACCTTGAGTCGAATGGGAATTTCGACAATCAGGAGTTTTCTCGGCTCGCAGATCTTCGAGAGCGTCGGCCTGGCTGACGAGCTCGTGGGAACCTACTTCACCGGCACGGCGTCCCGCGTCCAAGGAATCGGCCTGACAGAGATTTCCTCCGAAGCCCACCAGCGCCATGCCGCCGCGTTCCCGGACCGCGGAACAGCCCCGACCCTTCTCGGCCGAGGCGGAAGCTACCAGGTCCGCCGAGGCGGCGAGCGGCACATGTGGACGCCTGATGCCATCTCGCACCTCCAACAAGCCGTGAGGAAGGATGACTACGACCAGTTCCTTGAGTACTGCAAGTGCATCAACCAGCAATCGTCTGTGAATGTGACTCTGCGGAGCCTGATGGACTTCTCCGAAAGCGCCCCCACTCCGCTTGACGAGGTCGAATCTGTGGATGACATCGTCAAACGCTTCTTCGTTTCGGCCATGTCGCTCGGCTCCTTGAGCAAAGAAGCCCATGAGTCCATCGCGATCGCGATGAACCGACTCGGCGCCTGGAGCAACTGTGGTGAGGGCGGCGAATCACCGGCGCGTTTCCGCCGGAATCCCAATGGTGACTCGCGGATGTCCCGCGTGAAGCAGATCGCCTCGGGCCGATTCGGTGTCACCCCCAACTACATCATCCATGCGGAAGAACTGCAGATCAAAATGGCCCAGGGCGCCAAGCCTGGAGAAGGGGGCCAGTTGCCGGGGCACAAAGTCACGGCCGACATCGCCAAAGTAAGGCACACCACTCCGGGGGTGACCCTGATTTCTCCCCCGCCGCATCACGATATCTACTCGATCGAAGACCTGGCCCAGCTGATCTATGATCTGAAGTGCGTGAACCCAGACGCCCGGGTGTCGGTGAAACTCGTGTCCGAGGTTGGCGTGGGCACCATCGCTTCCGGAGTCGCGAAGGCCGGGGCAGACATGGTCCAGATCGCAGGGCATGACGGCGGCACCGGTGCCTCGCCGCTGACGGCCATCAAACACGCAGGGCTGCCGTGGGAATTGGGACTTGCTGAAACGCAGCAGTCACTCCGGGCAAACGGCCTGCGAGACCGCATCCGCGTCCAAACCGACGGACAGTTGCGTACCGGTCGCGATCTGGCTATCGCGGCTCTGATGGGAGCTGAAGAATTCGGTTTCGCCACCGTCGTCCTCGTCACTCTCGGATGCGTTATGATGCGCAAGTGTCACTCGAACACGTGTCCGGTCGGCGTCGCGACCCAGGATCCCAAGCTGAGGGCGCGCTTCGGGGGAAAACCCGACCACGTGGAACGCTTCTTCCGCTTCCTGGCCCAGAATTTCCGAGAGACAATGGCCCAGCTCGGCTTCCGAACCGTCGCCGAGATGGTTGGTCACACAGAGCGGCTCGCATTCATCCCTCCGAGCAACCATCCAAAAGCCGGGACTCTGGATCTCTCCCGAATCCTGATCCCCCCAACGGACACCGAGCTAAGCCCGCTGCATTGCACCCGCAAGGAATTCAGGCACCCCGTGGCGTGCTTCGATGATGCCCTCCTGCCCGGCTTGCAGCGGGCAATCGACGAACAGCGGCCAGTCACACTTGAGCAGGACGTTGAGAATACAGACCGAACAGTCGGGGCCCGTCTCAGCTACGAGATCGTGAAGAGGCATGGCCCGGGCGGGCTCCCGAAGGACACCATCCAGCTTTGCCTGAATGGCTCGGCCGGCCAGAGCCTGGGAGCATTCCTCACCAGTGGCGTAACCATCACTGTTCGCGGTGACGTGAACGACTACCTGGGAAAGGGGCTGGCAGGTGGACGGATCATCGTCATCCCACACTCGGAAGCCAAGCTTACCGCCCACGAGAACATTATTGCAGGAAATGTCATTCTGTACGGAGCCACTGACGGGGAAATCTTCCTGAACGGTGTTGCCGGAGAACGCTTCGCCGTCCGCAACAGCGGAGCCCGGGCGGTCGTCGAAGGAGTCGGCGACCATGGCTGTGAGTATATGACCGGGGGCGTTGTTGTCGTCCTGGGGCGAACGGGAAACAACTTCGCCGCAGGCATGAGCGGAGGCGTCGCATACGTCTATGACGAGTCCGGCCTCTTCGACACACACTGCAATCTCGACATGGTGGACATCGAGAGCGTCTGGGCCTGGGATGACCAGACCCAACTGCGGACCATGATCGAGGCCCACGCGGCTCTCACTGCCAGCGAACGCGCCCAGATGATCCTCAACGAATGGGAAACGCGGCTTCCCTATTTCGTCAAAGTCATGCCTATCGACTACAGACGCGTCCTCGAGCGAATGCGGCGAACACCCGACCGCGAATCCGAAACGGTGTCAGCGACCGAGGAGGTGTACAATGGGTAAGCTCACGGGCTTCATGGACTATGGGCGTGCGAACCCGCCCAAGAGACCCAAAGAAAAGCGCCTCAAGGACTATCGTGAGATCCAGCAAGCGCTGGGCCCCGAGGAACTCAACCAACAGGCAGCGCGCTGCATGGACTGCGGTATCCCTTACTGTCACGCCTATGGCTGCCCCGTCGAGAACTTGATCCCCGACTTCAACGAGATGGTGTATCGGGAGAACTGGCGCCAGGCTCTGGAACTGCTCCACGAGACGAACAATTTCCCGGAAGTCACCGGTCGCGTGTGCCCGGCCCCCTGTGAGACAGCGTGCACCCTGGGCATCAACCAGGACCCCGTGGCGATCTGCCAGCTTGAACTGCGGATCGTCGAACGCGGGTGGTCCGAGGGGTGGATTACCCCACGGCCGGCCGGCTTCAAGACAGGCTGCCGAGCCGCGGTTGTCGGCTCCGGGCCCGCCGGATTGGCCGCAGCACAACAGTTGGCGAGGCTTGGCCATGACGTCGTAGTGTTCGAGAAAGATGACCGGATCGGGGGCATTCTGCGCTACGGAATCCCGGACTTCAAGCTTGAGAAGTCGGTTCTGGATCGACGCCTCGACCAAATGCGCGCGGAGGGCGTCGTCTTTGAGACCGACGTCACCGTGGGAACGGATCTCTCCATCCGCTACCTGACGCGCTCGTTTGACGCCGTTCTCCTCTCCGGGGGGGCACGGGTCCCGCGCGACATCCCTATTCCGGGACGGGACTCCGCAGGGATCCATTTCGCAATGGACTTCCTCACCCAGCAGAACAAGCGCGTCGCCGCAGACGAAGCAGACGGCGGAGCACCGATATTGGCCACCGGCAAAGACGTGGTCATCATCGGTGGGGGAGACACGGGAGCTGACTGCCTGGGGACCTCTCTACGCCAGGGGGCGAAGTCAGTCACGCAGCTTGAAATCCTCCCCAAGCCCCCTCCTACGCGGGACAAGAGCACGCCTTGGCCGCACTGGCCCTATCAACTCCGCAGTTCGACCTCGCATGAAGAGGGCGGAGAGCGTCGCTGGTCAGTCCTGACTCAGGAGTTCGTTGCACCTGACGGAGTCCTTTCCAGTGTGCGCGGGGTTGGCGTGGAATGGACCGCAGATGAGTCCGGGAAACGTGGTTTCACGGAAACCGAAGGGACATCTTTCGAGCTTCCCGCAGATCTGGTCCTGATCGCCGCCGGGTTCACTAAAGAAGGGAACGCAGGCGTGCTGGCCGAGTTCGGCGTTGAGACAGATGACGCAGGAACGCCCGTCCTGGACGACAACAACATGTCCAACATGTCCGGCGTGTTCGTCGCCGGTGACCTCCGTATGGGAGCGTCGTTGGTCGTTCGGGCCATCAGTGACGGCAGACACGCTGCTGAAGGGATGGACCGCTACTTGGCATCCCAAGCAGAAACCGCACCTCCCGGGACACGATAAAGAGGCGCGAAAAGCGCCTTTCGGAGCTGGCCTTTAGCGAAAGGTCGGCTAAGCTGGATTCCGTAAATATGGCAAGCAAGAACGGTCTGTCCGAACGCATGAAAACGCACCCTTTCCGAACGCACAAGTGCGGCGATCTCCGTAGTTCCGACATCGGCAGCGACGTCCGGCTCTCAGGTTGGGTCCACAGTGTCCGCGACCACGGCGGCATCATCTTTGTTGACCTGCGTGACGAGTCCGGCATCACCCAGATTGTCATCCATCCCGACCGTGAGTTCTATCAGGCGATGGATCACTGGCGCCTGGAATCTGTCCTCTGTTTCGCGGGGAGTGTCATCGCCCGCTCCGAAGACACCGTCAACCCCAAGCTCGCGACCGGCGATATCGAGATCTCCGCTGAGTCGATGGACGTGCTGAGCGAAGCCGATGTGCTGCCGTTCCAGGTGGCCAGCGATCAGACCTGCGACGAGAACCTCCGCCTGAAGTACCGGTTCCTCGATCTGAGACGAGCGTCCATGCAGCGTAACATCCTCATGCGCTCGCAGGTTACCGCGAGTGCCCGCCGGAGGATGACGGAGATGGGCTTCACTGAATTCCAGACGCCCATCCTGACCTGCAGCTCGCCCGAGGGAGCTCGAGACTTCCTCGTCCCGAGTCGCCTTCATGCCGGCACATTCTACGCCCTGCCACAGGCTCCTCAGATCTACAAGCAACTGTTCATGGTCTCCGGTTTCGATCGTTACTTCCAGATCGCTCCCTGCTTCCGAGACGAAGATTCCCGGGCTGACCGTTCGCCCGGCGAATTTTACCAGATCGACATCGAGATGGCCTTCGCAACTCAGGACGACGTATTCGCCGTCGTCGAGCCGCTCATACACGGCATTTTTACCGAATTTGGTGATCAGGATGTGACCGACACTCCTTTCCCACGCATCGCCTACCGCGATGCAATGCTCAAGTACGGAAGCGACAAACCTGATCTGCGCATCCCGATCGAGATCGTGGACGTCTCGGAGCAGTTTGGTGGGTCCGACTTCAACGCCTTTGCAGCGGTTGTCAAGAAGGGCGGCGTCGTGCGAGCTCTGCCCGTGCGTGGTATCGCGTCAGCTCCGCGCAGCTTCTTCGACAACATGATCGCTTTCACCCAGTCCTGTGGTGGCAAAGGGCTGGGCTACATCACCTGGACGGAAGACGGTGTAAAGAGCCCTATAGCCAAGTTCATCAGCGAGGAACGGATCGAACAGCTCCGAGCCATCGGGGACATGCGACCGGGGGATGTCATGTTCTTCGTTGCGGACAAGAAACGCACTGCGGAGACGCTGGCCGGCCAGGTAAGAACCCAATTGGCTGACATCCTTGAGCTGCGCGAACAGGGAACGTTCCGGTTCTGCTGGATTGTCGACTATCCCATGTTCGAATGGAACGAAGAGCATCGCCGGGTCGATTTCAGCCACAACCCGTTCTCCATGCCCCAGGGAGGGCTTGAGGCCCTGAACGGCCAGGACCCGCTCGATGTGCTGGCCTACCAATACGATCTGGTCTGCAACGGCGTCGAGTTGTCCAGCGGAGCCATCCGCAACCACCGTCCCGACATCATGGCCAGAGCATTTGAGATCGCAGGATACTCCCAGGAGGAACTCGCCACGAAGTTCGGGGGCCTGCTGAGAGCGTTCCACTTTGGTGCACCACCGCACGGTGGAATCGCCCCGGGGCTGGATCGAATCATCATGCTCCTGACAGGCGAGCCCAATATCCGTCAGATTATTGCCTTCCCCCTCAACCAGCGCGCCCAGGATCCGCTCCTGGGAGCCCCGAATGAGGTGGATGAGAAGGACCTGAGAGAACTTCATATCCGTGTCCGAAAGCCGCGGCCGACGATGGGAAAGGACGGGCAGACAAGCCATGCCTAGGAGAGAACACCGAACGAAGCATCTCTTCATCACGGGAGGAGTCGTGTCTTCACTGGGCAAAGGCATTACTGCCGCGTCCGTAGCGCTCCTGCTGAAGCGCAGGGGCTACCGGGTAAAAATCCAGAAGCTGGACCCGTACCTGAACGTTGACCCAGGCACGATGTCGCCCTACCAGCATGGGGAAGTCTACGTTACCGAAGATGGGGCGGAAACGGATCTTGATCTTGGGCATTACGAACGCTTCACCGACATCGACTGCAGCCAACAGAGCAATTACACGACCGGACGCATCTACAGCGATGTACTTGCCCGCGAAAGGCGGGGCGAGTATCTCGGCAAGACAGTACAGGTCATCCCCCACATTACCGATGAACTCAAAGCGGCAATCCGAACCCTCGACGGCCCGGATGTGGATATCGCCATCACCGAGATCGGTGGCACGGCCGGAGACATCGAGTCACTCCCATTTCTCGAGGCAATCCGTCAGTACCGGCAGGAAATTGGTCGGGAACGGGGCCTCTTCGTTCATCTCACGCTTGTGCCTTACATCCGCGCGGCAGGTGAACTGAAGACGAAACCCTCGCAGCAGTCGGTTGGGATCCTCCGAGGCATCGGGATCATACCTGATATCCTGGTCTGCCGATGCGAACGACACCTGCAACAAGAGCACTTTGACAAGCTCGCGCTCTTCTGCAACGTCGACCGGGAACTGGTCTTTGAGGAGATAGATGTCGCGAACACGATCTACGAAGTGCCTCTTGATTTGGCGAAACAAGACCTCGACAAGTACATCCTGGAACGCTTCCGTATGCATGTCCGCGACTTGGACATGGACGATTGGCGGAGCATGGTCAAACGTCACATCGCTCCCAAAAAGAAGAAAGTAGAGATCGCGGTGGTCGGCAAGTACATCAGCCTGCGGGATGCGTACAAGAGCATCTATGAAGCTCTCGAGCATGGCGGGATGGCGAACGATGTCGAGTTGACCATCCGCCAGGTCGAGGCGGAAGATCTGGAGAAGGAAGGCGCAAAGCGCTGCCTTAAAGGCGTTGACGGCATTCTGGTTCCCGGGGGATTCGGCGATCGTGGCGTAGAGGGCAAAGTCGCCGCCATCAGGTACGCACGGGAAAACAAAGTCCCATTCCTCGGCATTTGCCTGGGCATGCAATGCGCCGTGATCGAGTTCGCTCGCCATGTCTGCGGCCTCGAAGACGCTAACAGCACTGAGTTCAACCCCGATACCAAAGCCCAAGTCATCCACCTGATGGAAGACCAGCGCACCATCGAGGACAAGGGCGGAACAATGCGACTCGGTGCCTACCCCTGCCGCCTCAGTGACGACAGCACGGCTGCCAAGTCCTACGAAGGAACACAGGTCAGCGAACGCCATCGCCACCGCTATGAGTTCAATAACGACTTCAGGAGCGTCTTCGCCGAAAAGGGGATGCGCATTGCCGGGACCTCACCCGATGACCGCTTGGTCGAGTTGGTCGAGATTCCTGACCATCCGTGGTTTGTGGCGTGCCAATTTCACCCGGAATTCAAGTCCAGGCCGCTGACCGCTCACCCCCTGTTCAGGGACTTCGTGGCCGCCTCGGGCGGAATGCTCGCGAACGAGTGAGGAAAGAGCCTGGGGCTGCGCCCGGCGCTGCCCGTACTCCTGTTCCAGTCCACGGGACAGGAGCCGGACGACGCTTTGGCGTTCGCCTGGCGATCCAGCCATCACACCAGATCACGGATGAGAGTTCAAACACAGATGGATCTCGACAAGCCTCATGAGGAATGTGGTCTCTGCGGCGTGAGCGGCGGAGAAGCGGCCATTGAGCGAATCCACATGGGGCTGCACACCCTCCAACACCGCGGCCAGGAAGCCGCCGGCCTGATGGGGTCAGTCGATGGTGAGTGTCGCCTCCACAAAGACTGTGGCCTGGTCGAACAGGTGTTCAGCAGAATTCCCCCCTCCTGGCACGGCCGAACCAGTCGAGCGATCTCTCATGTGCGCTACTCAACCGCCGGGGGATCGCTTTCCCTCAATGCACAGCCAATCATGGTTGACATGGTTGGGCATCGCGTCGGCATCGCCCACAACGGCACGCTCTGCAATGCCGCATCGCTGCGTGACGAACTGCAGCGCGAGGGAGCCATCTTTCAGACAACCACCGACACCGAACTGATCCTCCACCTGATGGCCCGCTCCCTCATGAAGCACCACAACGGTCTCATCTGGGATGCGCTGGAGGACTCACTCAAGCAACTCAAGGGCGCCTTTTCCCTCCTGCTGATGACCCACGATACAATGGTCGCCGTCCGCGACCCGCATGGTTTCCGCCCGCTCGCGATCGGAGACTTCGATGACGGTGGCTACATGGTCGCCAGTGAGACGATCGCCTTCAACGTGCCCGGGGCGCGCTACCTCCGTGACGTCGAACCAGGAGAAATGGTGATCTGGGGGCCGAATAACGCGATGGCCAGCCGACGGTTTGCCCCGTGTGAAAAACGTGCGCACTGCATCTTCGAACACGTCTATTTCGCTCGTCCTGGAAGCTACGTCTTCGGTGACAGCGTGTATGAAGTGCGGAAGAGGATGGGCCGTGTTTTAGCCCAGGAATCTCCGGTGGAAGCAGACGTCGTCATGCCGATTCCTGACAGCGGCATGTATGCCGCGCTGGGGTACGCGGAGGAATCCGGGATCCCCTTTGACATGGGGCTCAGCCGCAACCACTACGTCGGGCGCACGTTCATTGATCCCGGCTTGGTGTCCCGCCGGAAACTCGTCACCAAGAAGCTCCAACCCATCGCGGAAGCGATTCGAGGTAAACGCGTCTGCCTCATAGAGGACAGCATCGTTCGCGGCTCAACCTGCAGGGCCCGCGTTCATACACTCCGAGCCGTAGGGGCCAAAGAGATCCACATGAGAGTGAGCTGTCCCCCACACCGCCATGGCTGCTACTTCGGGATCGATTTCCCCGAGCGCGAAGCGCTCCTCGCCAACAAGGTCGCATCTGATCAGCTTGCCAGAGCATTGCGCCTGGACAGCCTCGCCTATCTCAGCCGAGACGGTATGCTCTCCTGCGTCAAGGCCTTTCCCCCGGAAGCCTACTGTTGCGCCTGCTTCGACGGCCAATACCCCGTCCTCCCCGACCAGTTAGCTGACTCCCCTCTGCCCGAATGAGCGCCCGCCCCCGCTAGTACCGATAAGATAAGCTCCGGTCGCGGCATGGCAGCCCCTCACACGTTGGTCGTGCCCGTGGCAAATGTGGGAGTCCCGGACCGGCTCCGCCTGGAAGTGTAGTCGACTAAGTGGCATTCCACTTAGAAGGCAGGCGGTGCCACCCGGCGACCTCTTCCTGCATGCACTTTTCGCCGCTTATCTTGGCGGCATTCCCCGCTAGTACCAAGCTGCGCAAATCAGTGTACTCCCTGACGAGGACGGCTTGGTACTAGGCACAAAAAAAAGACGGGGCCAAACAGGACGAACCTGCTCAACCCCGCCGAGTCAGCGTGTGCTGTGCTTACCAGCGATCTCCTCCGCCTCCGCCGCCGCCACGAGG
>Ga0209045_1000775_pt1 | contig 34443 bp, 23 predicted proteins | sample SaaInlLV_10m_DNA_4_FD_184664 | JGI IMG/M metagenome (GOLD analysis project Ga0209045, IMG submission 184664) | Marine microbial communities from expanding oxygen minimum zones in the Saanich Inlet - Saanich Inlet SI072_LV_200m_DNA (SPAdes) (version 2) | ecosystem: Environmental > Aquatic >...
CCCTCTCTCCCTGGGGGATATCCCCCCGGAAGGAGGCATTTGGCCCATCCTGGCAGACGAACTGCGGGAGACGATCCGAGCCAATCGATCGACCCTCATCTTTGCCCGAACACGCAGCCTTTGTGAGCAACTGACCCAACTGATCAACGCGGACGAACCCACTCCTCTTGCCTACGCCCACCACGGTTCGCTCTCGCGGGAAATCCGTGAGACAGTCGAGCAGCATATGAAAGACGGGAAGCTCAAGGCCATTGTAGCGACCAACTCACTGGAGCTGGGCATCGACGTCGGAGAACTGGATCAGGTGATCCTCCTGCAGTCCCCGGCAAGCGTGGCGGCAGCCATCCAGCGCGCCGGGCGTTCCGGCCACCGCGTAGGGGAAACCAGCAAGGCCCAGCTCATCCCAACTCACGGACACGATGCCCTCGAAGCCGCCGTTCTGGCAACCGCGATCACCACCCATGACATCGCCCCACTGCATCCCGTAGTGTGTCCCCTGGATATCCTGGCACAGGTGATTGTCGGCACGCTGACTGACGGGGACTGGACAGTCGAGACGCTGTTCCGAGCCGTCCGCACCAGTTATGCCTACCGCACTCTCGAACGAGAACAATTCGACCTGGTGATGGGAATGCTCTCCGGCCGCTACGCCACGTCCCGCATTGGTGAGCTCCGCCCTCGTATCGCCATCGATGGGCTTACGGGTACCGTTCAGCTCCGCCGTGGGGCCTTGACCGTGCTCCGCACATCCGGGGGAACCATCCCGGACCGAGGTTACTTCCGACTCCGGCAGCAAGGCTCCAACGCCATCATCGGTGAACTCGACGAGGAGTTCGTCTGGGAAGCCAGACCGGGACAGCAGATGGCATTCGGAACGCAGACGTGGCGGATAAACACGATCACACACAACGATGTCATGGTCAGCCAGGGCGGAGATCCCTCCGCCAGTGCCCCGTTTTGGCGTGGCGAGGCCGTCAGCCGGGACTTCCATTTCTCCGAACGCGTTGGCCTCTTCCTCGAGGAGATGAACCGCCACCTGGATTCCGCAGACCTGAAGGGGAAACTCCAGGCCGACTGCCGCCTGTCACCTGCCGCGTCAGATCTGCTCGCCGGTTACCTCACGCGTCAGCGGGACCGAACACAATGTGACCTCCCGCACCGACACCACATCCTCGTCGAGCAGATTGACAGCGGTCCGGGAGGCACAGCAGGAGGTCGACAGATCGCCATTCACACGTTTTGGGGCAGGCGTGTAAACCGTCCGTTCGCCCTCTGTCTCGAGGCAGCTTGGGATGCACGCTTCGGCGGAGAGCTTGAGACATACGCCAGCGATGACGCCGTGTTTCTCGTCCTGGAACAGGCCATCGACGCGGCTGAACTGCTCAGCTTGGTCGCCGCCAACCAGGTGGAAGAACTCCTGCGAAAATCGCTTCAGAACTCCGGCTTCTTTGGAGCCCGTTTCCGGGAATGTGCCGGGGCAGCACTGCTCCTCCCTCGTGGCGGCATGCGGAAGCGAATCCCTCTATGGATCAACCGTCTGCGCTCACAACGCCTGCTCGAGTCAGTCCAAAGCTTCGGCGATTTCCCAATCGTTCTGGAAACCTGGCGAACGTGCTTGAGAGACCACTTCGACATGGAAGCCCTCCACGCTCTTCTGGGAGAAGTGCAGGACGGAATGATCTGTTGGTCAGAGATCCATCGCCACGCCCCCAGCCCGTTCGCATCAACGGTCGCCTGGAGACAAATCAACGCGTATATGTACCGCGACGACACACCCGCTCGCCGTGACAAGCCCGGACTGCGTGAAGATATCCTGAAGACTGCTGTCTTCACCGAATCTCTGCGCCCCACCATTCCGCGACCAATCGTCGAGGAATTCATCGCCAAACGCGACTGCCTCCATCCCGGCTATGTACCTGACTCCCCGCTCGAACTGGTGGAGTGGGTCAAGGAGCGTCTCCTGATCCCCCTCCCCAGGTGGAAGGCAGTGCTCAAAGCGCTTGAGGCGCACGTCCCGGAAGAGGTTTCAGATATCATCACGCAAGCCGCTTCGAGGTTGGCCAGAATCACCCCAAAGGGAGCCGATGCCGGTCTGATTGCAGCCCGCGAGGACATCCCTCGCCTGTATGCCTCTCTTTGGGATGCCGTCACGGTGACAGATCTGTTCGGAGAAACGATCTCACCAGACCCGCTGGACTCGCCGGCCGAAAGCGACGACGGAGCCGCGGCCATTGTGGGCCAGTGGCTGCAATTCAGTCGAGCCATCACGCCCGATGCACTGAGCCGCATCCTGGGCCTCTCCCCGGAACGCCTTCAGGATGCGATCGAGGATCTCGTCGACGCTCGTCAGATCGTTACCGGAGCACTCATCGAAGGGGAAACGGTGGAGACGGTCAGCGACAGTGAGAACGTGGAGATCATGCTGCGCATGCGTCGGGCAAGGGCAATCCCCCAGATTCAGACGTTGTCGATCGACCATTTGCCGCTGTTTCTAGCCGTCTATCAAGGGCTGAACGAGCCAACGGCAGCAGATCATGCAGGCGATCGACTGGACCAGTTGGTCGGCCTTCCCGCCAAGGCTGAGCTTTGGGAAACCGAATTGCTCCCTGCCCGTCTGAATGCCTATGACCCCGCGATTCTGGACAACGCTGTCGGCGAGAACGGCATACTCTGGCTGGGACATGGCCAAGGCCTGGTGCGTTTCGCTTTTGAGGACGACCTGGTGCTGCTGGAATCCCCCGAAGCAGGGACGGTTGACCGGGCACGGCATTGTCGGGAACTCTTCCCTGACGGGGAGACACGATGCGCGTTGCCTGAACTGATCAGCTCCTCGGGACTCGGAACGCGAGAACTGAGTGACCAGCTCTGGGAGTGCGTCTGGCACGGGCAGATCAGCAACGACAGCGCCGCCGTGCTGCGCTACGGGATCCAAACAGCGTTCACGGCCCCCCGCGCGCTCCCGCCTGACCCAGTCGTCCCCAGGAACTCCCATCCGCAACGGCACCGTCTCCGAAAAGCCCGACGCCGGCCCCCTGCGACCTTCACCGGGGTCCATTGTCGCACCCCCTTTTCCGGGCACTGGCTTGTCGTGCCCTGGGAACAGGCTGAGCCTGCCGACCTGCTGGAGTGCGAAGACCGCAACCGGGACCGGGCCCGTCTCGTTCTTGACCGATACGGCATCGTGTTTCGCGAACTCCTGGCCAACGAACCCGCGGAGCTGCAATGGTCCGCGGTTTTCCGTTCGCTGCGGCTGATGGAACTAGCCGGGGAAATCGTCAGCGGACGCTTTTTCGACGACGTGCCCGGCCCACAGTTTGCCTCACCACATGCAGTTGCGATGCTGCGCTCGGGGCTCCCGTCTGAGGCCATGTACTGGATGAATGCAACAGACCCGGCCTCCACAGCAGGCCTGGGCCTCGGCCCCCGCAAGTCACGCCTGCCTTCCCGCCTTCCCAGCACACATGTTGCATTCCGAGGAGCAACGCCAATCCTCCTATCCAAGCGCTTCGGACGGGACCTGACCATTCACGTCGGTCCCGATGATCCGGACTTCGGCCGCGCTCTGGGGCCGTTGCGCAACCTGCTCGAGCGCCGGGTCAGCCCTCGTTCCTCACTGGAAGTCCACCACATCAACGGCGTTCCCGCGGCCCAAAGCGAGTTTGTCCCCGCCCTTCGGGAATATCTAGAGGTCATCAAAGACCTGAAGCACCTCTTGCTGTACAAGCGCCGATAGCAGACACGTGTGCGCGGCTACGTTCCGTCAGAACCGCGACTAACAGGACCGGTACTCCTCCGTCGGAGCCGTCACTAACAGGAGCGGTACTCTCCTCCATCACCCAGAAACCCCCTCCCGTTGGTCAGGGCTCTGACAGGCAGGAAGACCGCTTACGGATCATTCGCCTAGGGTGCGTGGTCTCCCTGACCTCCCGCCTCCAGAGCCGCTTCCCCAGCCACAAAGCGCTGCCCTTCCCCACAATCGACATCCAGCCCCGTGGGTGTGATCTCGACCGTGACCTTACGGCCATCCCCGAATGTGAGCTCACGTCTCGTCCTGCCTTTGGCCACACTCGTATTCAGCGGTAGGTCGTCGCCGGTAAAGGGGATCAAGGCATAGGCCATCGTTGCGCCCCCCTCGAAGGCCAACTCAAACTGAACGGCCGGAACAGGTCGGAGCTTCTCGAAGCCATGCGGGAGAAAGCCCATCACCTCTGGTTCACGTTGACCGACAATCAGCCGAGCCTGCATCCCTTCCCCGACCAGAGGAACGATCAGCAGACGCACATTTTGGGGCCCGGCCGGCGCGCTGAGCAGCCAGCCGGTCTTCTCATCTACCGTAGCGTCCGAGGCGTTGATCAGGAACTGTGATGCGGCCGTGTGCGCCTTCCCGTCTCCGGCTGCCAGGTCATCCACGACAAGCCACCAGTCCGGCTTCACATAGAGAACGCGGCGCCGATGAGAAACGCCTCTGTCGGCCGCCTTGCCGTATCCAGCGGTGTGCGTGTCACGGGCATAGTCAAACGACGGTGTGCTGTGGAAGCCATGCGTGTCCGGCTCAGTGGCCAGCCACTCGCTTCTCATCCGCCTGCAGGCCTGGTCGAGGCCATCAACGCGAATCGTGTTGTGCCCACGTGTGCTCAGCACGTAACGCCGCCAGTCACTCGTATCGTAGGCATAGACACCAGCTTCCGTCAGGATTTGGTGCCCGTAGGCATGCAGGATCACGGACAGCTTGTCCTCGTGCTGATGGCCGGTCCCGAAAGGGCCGGCATCAAAGAGCAGGTAGGATGCGTCAGAGCCCCACGCGCTGCGCATGATCACCCATCCCGCATAGGGCATGGCAATTGACGTGAACGGGGGGGGAGAGCCTTCCGTCCCTCCCGTTGCCAGCCAACGGAAATCATCACGCTCAGGGAAGAGGTCAGTTGCCTTCTGAAACCATCCCACCACCCCGCCTCTGCCACTGTCGTTCAGGGCGGGCACCCTCCCGTCCGGCGTCATGATTCGCACATAGTAGTCAAACATGCGCTCAAGTTGAGCGACGAAATCATCTGGCAAAGCGACGTCATTCGCTTGCGCGAGTTCCATCACGCCAAGGAAGTTCCTGAGGGAGACGCCATGGTATCCCGGGGCCAACTCAGTCTGCGCCCCGTCCGGATAGACCTGGCCGTTCAACTCAGAGTGAGTTCGGGAGACAGCAGTATCGCGCCACGTCTGTGCATCACGGAACTCAGGCAACAGCACGCCAATATGGAAGAGACCGTTGGACTCCATGGCTCCCCAGTTACTGCCCTCCTTGAAGTTCTGCTCCTGCATGAGATAGCGGGCATGCTGGTAGCAACTGCGTACAAACGTCACGATGGCGTTGTCACTCACGCTCTCCACACGCCGAAAGACATCGAACACCCGAAACCAGGACTGCCCCATCCGGATTCCGGCGTCCAGCGATAGCGGGATACGCCCAACTTGGTTGTAGGGTCCCTGAATCCAGCGAGGCGCAATGGAGATCGGTCCTTCGGCAACCCAGTCGAGTAACTGCCTCTGCCATTCATCGACATACTTCAGGTCATCGGTCTTGAGATAAGCCGCCGCCAACACTGTCCATTCGTAGTGCCGGTTGAGATGAATCGGCCACTGGTTGTAGTTGAAGGGATCGTGATTCCAGACAATGCCGTCCGGGAACGTGTAGGGAGAGCAACCAGCAATGCGGTAGGTGTGCTCGCAGGTCTCGTCAGCACGGGCCAGGACGCGGGAACTGGCGGCCCCGATGGGGGACGCAGGGACAGGTTCCTCTCTCGCACGATAGAAGGTCGCGAGAGCACGCTCTGCGGCGTCTTCGTCCCGCCCCTCAACAGCGGTTCGGACGGCGGCCAGTTCCGGGCGGGAGAGGTCCAGGGCCTCCCAAAATTCCCATTTGAGTTCCTCCGCCGTCCGCACAGAAACGTCCAGATTGCGGAATCCGCCCCGTTCCTCGGTCCCGAAGTGCCATCCCCCCCAAGCTATGCCGCACATGATCGTGGTCCCCCGAAGAGCCTGCGGGAGCTCACCGAGCTCGATGACTCCCGATTCAGTCCAGTCCGGCACATCGCTCTTCTGGGGGTGAATGAGAACAGACATCATATCGCCAGCCGAGCGGCCGGCGTTCCATACGGTGGCATCCCCCGGGGTCGCGGCGAGCGCCTCCCAGGTTGCCACCGACATCGCGACAGCGTGCATGACCCCGCTGCGTTCATAGGGGGCCTTGTCGAGAGCGCAGGACGTCCGGTACTCCAGGGAGAGCGAAAGCCGGGCACGATCGGTTTCAGGGACATCGAGTGGGCGACAGATGAACAGCCACCCGCGTGCATTCCCTTTGGCGTCATCAGTCCAGACGACTTCCGGTTTCTGCGTGTCCCGCCAGTCCAGAGACCAGGCGGGGACGTAGCCTTTGGCGGTCCACTCAGGCGTCTGATCCCGGTGCTGACCGTAACGCACAGCCCACGTGTTTGGGGCCCCGGTTGTCTCTGCGGCGACCGCCGCAGAGAGACTCAACACAAGAAGGTGCGAGAACGACATGGGTTGGCTCCTGTTCCACTCCGGACTGGTCTCTCTACCATCTCGCCCCTGAATCGAAAGATCAACAGGCTCCGGAACGTGTTTGCTGAACACGGCCAGACTGTGGAAATCAGGTCGCCTGTCAGTATGTTCACTCATGAACGACTCTCGCCGTGACCATCACTGACGGTGACATACCCCCGTCAACCTGCCCGCTTCCACGCCGGCATGACAGCAAGGACATACCATGAGCGCAATCGCCATCCCGAGCTATCTGCAGGGATACGAAGAGATCTACAAAGACGATCCCCGAGCCGCTGCCACACAGTGGTTCCGCGACGCGAAGTACGGCCTGTTCCTTCACTATGGCCTTTACTCGCTCGTAGGACGCCACGAGTGGGTGCAGTTGAAGGAACAGATCCCCGTCGCCGAATACGCGAAGCTCAAGGACCAGTTCACGGCTGACAAATTCGATGCCATGTACATCGCCGAGTTCGCCAAAGACTGCGGCATGAAGTACGTCAATATCACGACCCGGCACCATGACAGTTTCTGCCTCTTCAACACAGCGGAAACAGACTTCAACAGCGCGACCTCACCGGCGAAGCGTGATCTGGTCGGCGAACTGGCAGTCGCCTGCGAAACCCACGGCATTGGCCTCTGCCTCTATTACTCACATGGGCGCGACTGGAAACACCCTCACGCCCCGAACAACGATCAGTGGGGCGGCAGCGCACGCCCGAAGTATGATCCCCCGGAACCGACCTATGCAACCGGAGATGAGCACGACCTCGACCAGTACCTGGATTTCATGAGTGCACAAATCCATGAATTGCTGACCAATTACGGCCCGGTCGCCGCTATCTGGCTGGACGGGATTGGCGTTCCCCTAACTGGCGAGCACGAGACGTTCAAGTGTCAGGACCTCTACGACATGGTCCACAGCCTGCAACCGGAGGCACTCGTCTCCTACAAGCAGGGCCTCCTGGGCACGGAGGACTTCTTCGCTCCCGAGCACAAAGCGGTCGAACGCGAAGGTGGGAAGCCCATGGAAATCTGCACGACCATGACCCCAAAGAGCTGGGGTTACCTGGCCGAGGCCGAGGGCCAACACAAGGGCGTTGACGAGGTATGGGAGACGCTTCGAAAAGCCAACGCGAACGGCTGCAATCTGCTTCTCAACACCGGCCCGCTTCCCGATGGCTCCATCGACAGTGACGATGATGAAGTCCTGCGCGAGATCGGGCTTCGTCTGGCCACGGAAGGTTTCCCGGAATGACCGGCACAGCGTTCAGGAAGCGCCATGAGGAACTCGCGTTTGGCCTGTGTTTGTGGGAGCACCTTGCATGACTGACGCAGCATTCCGGGAACGCCTGCTGAAATCGCTCGGCGGCCCATGGCCAACGCCGTGCGAGTTGGAACTCGAGACGGCTGCCGCCCCAATCCAGAAGGACGGGTATCGGCTGGAAACGGTCACATACAACGTCGAACCGGACGAGCGAGTCGCATCCTACGTCCTCGTTCCGGATGAGGTCACAGTCGATCAGCCGGCCCCCGGCATCGCCGTGTGGCATCAACATGCCGGCCAATGGCACCTCGGCAAAAGCGAGCCGGCAGGCATCGAGGGCGACCCCATGCATCACACCGGAGTCGCGTTAGCTCAGGAAGGATACGTGGTCATCTGCCCGGACGCCCTATGCTTCGAGGACCGGCGTCGGGCAACCGAGAAACTGGATGGCCGGGGCTACGAGCGCTTCGAGTTCCTGCGCTACGTCGTCAACGGCAAGTGTCTGGCCTGGAAACACATCCTTGACATGCGCAGGGCGATCGACTGCCTCGTCAGCCGTCCCGATGTTCGGGGAAACCAGGTCGGCTGCTACGGGCATTCCATGGGGTCAACACACACCTGGCTCGTAGGTCCGTGGGACGAACGCATTTGCTGCCTGGTCGCCAACTGCTGTCTGCCCACGTACGAGGCCATCCATCGCGAACACATGCTCCACTGCTTTGCGAACTTCATCCCCGGCTTGGCCGATTTTGGGGACACCCCGGATGTCGCGGCACTCATCGCCCCTCGTGCCCTGCACATGAACTTCGGCGAGAACGATGGCGGCAGTCCAATCGACGACGTCCGTCGCGGGGTGGAAGCGATCGCCGGACAGTACGCCGCAATGGGGGTGCCAGGGCAGTTCTCAAGCTACATAGAAGAGGGGAGCGGCCATGTTTTGTCCCCCGAGATGTGGCGCAGAACCAAGGAGTGGTTTGCGCAGCATTTGGGCAGCTGAAGTACGCCGCACGGCTCGCAATCCAACATCACTGAAGACAATCGGGGATGCCCCCCCCACCCACCTTGACTGCTTCCTTTGGCCCGGCAATGTGGCCCCCCCCTCCAACCTTGAGTGCTTCCTTTGGCCCGGCAATGTGGGAGGAACCGCCGCGCTCCGGCTGCTTCTGCTTCTCGCAAACAACTCCTCTGCTCAGCTATGCCTCCGTGGCAAATACACCATGCCGGGTGATGGTGAGCAACTGTGTCTCAATCTGACGTCGGACAGCCTCGCCGCTCAGAGGAACATCCAGAAGGCGAGACGTGGTGATACGGTTGGAGAAGTAGAAGTAGGTCATCGAGAAGAGCAACATCAGATAGGTCGTGAAGTCCACGTCCGCCCGGAACACGCCACGCTTCTGCCCTATCGTGTAGAGTGCCTGAAGGTGAGCGATGTAGGCACTACGGATCTGCTGCCAATCAATCGCCCGAAGCCCGCTCCCACCGTTGAGGTTCTCCCAACTCAGCAGCCGCCAGAACGACGGATTCTCCTCATGGATCTCGAAGAACGTGTCCACCACCGTCCCCGTCATCGTCTCGATGTCGTCCTCGGTCAGGGCAAGAAGCCGCTTGTTGTGCGCGGCTCGTGCGTAGACATCGATCAACACCTCCCGGTAGAGCCCGCCTTTCGAACCGAAATAGGCATAAATGCGCTCTTTGTTGACCCCGGCCAACTGGGCAATCTCATCAACACGCGCTCCAGCCGGTCCCTTCGCCGCAAACAGCTCAGCGCCCGCCCGGAAGATACGCGCCTTCGTACGAACGGCACGCCGTTGCTTCGGAGAGACAGTCTGGCCTGGTGATGCGGACGTCATGATGACGTAGTATAGACATATGGCCGATGTTTTTCCAAACAGCTGGTTGGTTTCCTGGCGGTTCAAACGCTAAACTACCCCGAACCGCATCGACATGGCACCGGACATCCCCCATGCCAAATACGCCGTCCACACACGGACTCACGAAAGGGCGAGAACCATGAGCGACCTTCCCGAGAAAATCGCTTCCGTTGACATGCTGGATGATCTTCTGAGTCGTCCATCTCCTGCACTGGTTGAGGCCATGCGTCAGCTGGAAGGCGACATCATGGTCGTCGGCGCCGGCGGCAAAATCGGTCCTACTATGGCCCGCATGGCCAAACGTGCCGTCACTGAGGCGGGCGTAGAAAAGGACATCATCGCCGTCGATGTCGTTCCGCTTCCCGAACTCGAGGCTGCCGGGATCACGACCCTGACCTGTGATTTCCTGGACATCGATGCCGTTGACAAGCTCCCTGAGGTCAAGAACATCGTGTACATGATCGGGCGCAAGTTCGGTTCCACCGGAAGTGAATCCCTCACGTGGGCGATCAACTGCATCGTTCCCTACCATGCTGCTCGGAAGTTCCAGGGCTCCAGAGTTCTCTCCTTCTCGACCGGGTGCGTCTACCCGGTCATGCACCTCAGCACGGGCGGAGCCACCGAGACCACAGGCATGGACCCTGTCGGGGAGTACGCCATGTCCTGTCTCGGACGCGAACGCATGTTCGATGTCTACGCAGACAGGGGTACCGAAGACGTTCTTCACGTGCGCCTGAACTACGCCGTGGAATGTCGTTATGGTGTCCTATACGACATTGCACACAAAGTGTGGACCGGTGAGGCGGTCGACATCACCACAGGCTATGCGAACGTGATCTGGCAGGGGGATGCATGCGAGCAGGCGCTTCGGAGTTTCCCATTTGCGACCCACCCCGCCACCATTCTCAATGTCACCGGCCCCGAGACGTTCGCAATCAGGCAGGTCGCCCAGCGTTTTGGCGAACTGATGGACAAGGAAGCCACGTTCATCGGCGAAGAGAACGGCATGGGGTACCTCAGCAACGCAAGTCGGGCAAACGCCCTGTTCGGCAACCCGAGCGTTCCCCTTGACCGAATCCTCCAGTGGACAGCAGCATGGATCATGGAAGATGGTGAGAACCTGGGGAAACCGACCCACTTCGAGACCCAGGACGGCAAATACTAAGCGACAGGAACGAACGTGGATACCATCCGATTTGGACTAGTGGGCACGGGCTTTGCCGGACGCTACCACGTGGAATGCCTGCGCCGCGTCTATGGGACGAATGTCGTGCTGGCCGGAGTGACCTCCAAACGCCCGGAAAGCCGAGCCGCCTTTGGCGGGGAACATGGAATCCCTGTATTCGACGGTGTGGAGTCCATGCTCGACCACATCGACGTCCTCGACATCTGCTCCCCACCTTATGTCCACGAACACGGAATCCTCACGGCCGCTGCAGCCGGCAAGGGCATCATCTGTGAGAAGCCGCTGACAGGCTACTTCGGCCCCCCAGGAGCCGATGAATCCTTCCGCGGTGATCTCGTCCCCAAGTCCGATGTCCTCGCCGATGTTCTTGCCCGACTGGGGCGGATTGCCGATGTCGTCCGAGACAACGGCCTCTTCTTCGGGTACGCGGAGAACTTCGTCTATGCGCCCAGCGTTCAGAAAGAGCGCGAGATCATCCGGAAAACCGATGCGCAGGTGTTGCGGATGACCGGTGAGGAATCCCACAATGGATCGGCCTCGGATGTCTACGGCTTCTGGCGCTTCGCGGGAGGGGGATCACTCATCGGCAAGGGCTGTCATCCACTCGGAGCAATCCTGTACCTCAAACGAGTCGAGGGAATCAGCCGGAACGGCACACCGATCCGCCCGGCAACCGTCAGCTCGCGAATTCACTCACTCACCCGCCTGCCTGACTACCGGGACGCAGGAATGATCCGCACGGATTATCACGACATCGAAGACTTCGGCACCATGCACATCGTCTTTGACGACGGAACCGTTGGGAACATCATTACCGGTGAGGTGACCCTCGGGGGCATCTACGACTATGTCGAAGTGTTCGCCAACAATCACCGAACCCGCTGCCGCCTCAGTCCCATTGGCATTGCCGAGACATACAACCCACGGGGCGACCAGTTTGAAGACATCTATCTTATAGAGAAGGCGAGCACGCAGGAGGGATGGTCATCCTGTGCAACCGACGAGAATTTCACTATGGGCTACCAACCTGAACTCCAGGACTTCGTGTCCTGTGCAGCAAGTGGCGAACAGCCCCAGTCAGACCTCGATCTCGCTCTCGACACGACGGCAGCCATCTATGCCGCTTACCTCTCGGCCGAGAACCGAGGCGTCGAGACCGACATCCCAAGGCTCTGAAACACGCGTAACGAGGAGATAGGCGACATGGCAGTCAATGGTCCGCTTAAGGTGGCAATCATCGGCCTGGGGCACCTGCATCCACGCTCCTACATGCCTCTCTTTGAAGCCGTTCAAGACACAGAGGTGGTGGCCGTTGTCGAAACAGACACGGCGATGCGGGAGACGTTTTGCGCGGACTTCGCGTTACCTGGCTTCGCCACGGTTGATGCCCTGCTGGACATACATAAGATCGATATCGCCGCGATCTTCCTCCCCCATGCGGATTGCCCGGCCGCCGCTGAAGCGTGCGCAAAGGCGGGGGCCCACTTGATGGTAGAGAAGCCGATGGCATCGGACGTTGCCGGTGCAGCCAGAATCGCGGCTGCAGCTCAAGTCGCCGGCGTCAAGACAACCACCGGATACTGCTGGCGCCTTCACCCCGCTGCCCGGGAGTTCAAACGGCTGATCGATTCCGGCATCCTGGGTCAGATCGTGGCCGCTGAGGGCCGTTGCGCCGCCGGGCGCCTGGCCCGTTACATCGACGGCGGGTCGCCCTGGATGCTTCAGAAAGCCCGCTCCGGAGGAGGCCCGATGTTCAACTTGGGCGTCCACTGGATCGACATGTTCCGGTGGCTCCTGAGCGAAGACGTCGTGGAAGTCTCCGGCCGGAACGTCAAGATCAACACCGAGTACGACATCGAGGACAACTCGCTGGCCCACCTCAGATTCGCCAGCGGCACAATTGCCGCCCTGGATATCAGCTACACCGTCCCCGACTCCTTCCCCCATGGCCGGGACCTTTACCTGTCCGTTCGCGGCACCACAGGTGTCGTTTCCTGGGCTCCGGCCTACGAGGGGGCCAAAGATGTCCTTGTCGTCTGCAGCGACCATCCGTCCTTCGCCGGAGCTCCACGACGGAGCTTCGAGATCGAGTTGGAGCCCACGGACGGCTATTCAGGCTTCATGGGACGCGAATACGTCCAGGCATTTGCGGACGCGATTCGCTCCGGCACAGCCGCCCCGATCACAGCCGAAGATGGTGTTGCCGCCCTGAAAGTCGTAGAGGCGATTTACGCCGCAGCCGAAGGCAAACGCTGGGTCGACGTCGCCGAATAGGCCGGGTCCCCTGGAGGGCCGATATCCGCAGCGGCCGGCCGCTTGATTCAACAACCCAACCGCATGGTCAGTACGAGAACACGAAGGAACAGCGTCATGAAAGTAGTGGTAACCGACTACATCGAGGACAATCTCGACTGGGAAGCGGCAGAACTCGCCAAAGCCGGAATCGAGTTCGAGGCCTTCCAGCTGAAGTTCCAGCCGGAAGACGAGGTGGTCGCGAAGCTGGCCGATGCGGACGCCATCGTTGTCAACATGGTCAAAATGACCCGCTCCCTCCTCGAACGTCTGCCCAAGTGTAAGCTGCTCATCCGTCACGGCATCGGCTACGACAACGTGGACGTTCCAGCTTGCACTGACCTCGGAATCCAGTTCGCCTATCAGCCCGACTACTGCAAGATTGACGTCGCTGAACACGCCATCGCACTGATCATGGCTTGCGGACGGAAAGTCCTCTGGAGCCGGCAGACGCTGGACAACGCCAGCGCCACTGGGCAGTGGGATTTCTCCAGCCTGTTCCCCATCTACCGCCTCGAAGGGAAAACCCTCGGCATTGTCGGCGTCGGCCGCATCGGTAGCCGCGTCTACCAGAAACTGCGTTCGTTCGGGTTCAGGATCCTGGGCAACGATCCCTACTTGTCGGAGGAACGCAAAGCCGAGCTGGACGGTATCAGCTTTGTTGACCAGAAGACCCTCTTCGCCGAGTCCGACTATGTGACGATCCACACCCCCCTGAACGATGAAACACGGCACATCGTCAACGCCAAGACGCTCTCCTGGATGAAGCCCGAGGCCTATCTGATCAACACGTCTCGTGGCCCGATGGTCGATGCCGACGCTCTGGCAGACGCCCTACAGGCCGGCAAGATCGCCGGGGCAGCCATTGACGTCTATGAGGTGGAACCGCCGCCACAGGATCTCTGTCTCTTCGATTGCCCGAACATCATCCTCACGCCCCACATCGGCTGGGCCTCCGAGGAGGCAGGGCAGGAAATCCGGCAGAGCATCCTGGACGACATCCGCGCCTTTGCTGACGGCAAGAATGCGCGTTGCGTTGTGAACTGAAGCCACACACGAGGCAAGTACCATGAGCATCACACACGTCAACGGCCCCCTGCCCGGTCCCAACAGCAAGCGACTTCTCGAGGAGTGGCACCAGTACGAGGCAGATGTCACCGGCTTCCAGGCCCCAACCGTCTGGGACTCGGCCAAAGGCTGTGTCGTGACTGACGTCGACGGCAACCGGTTCATCGACTGGACCTCAGGTGTGCTGGTGACAAATGTGGGACACTGCCACCCTGATCTGGTCGCGGCAGCCCAGGAAGCCACGGGGAAACTGCTCAACAACTATGAATGCCCCAACACGTACCGCGTGGAAGCTGCAAAGCGCCTCGTTAACGCGCTCCCGGATCACCTCGACAAGTGCTTCTTCCTCTCCACCGGAAGCGAGGCCACCGAGGGCGCCAGCCGGCTGATGAAACGCCGGACGGGAAACTACGAGATCATCTCTTTTGTCGGTGCTTTCCATGGGCGAACCGCCACCGCCGCGGCAATGGGCGGGCTGGGAGGGCCGAAGAAGAACTACGGGCCGGCCGTCCCCGGCGTCATCCGAGCTCCATTCCCATACCCCTACCGTGACCCATGCGGCTGGTGCGACGACGGACCGGACTTCAAACGCTACTTCGATTTCCTGGAGATGACCGTGTCAGCCAACTCCTCGGGCAGCTTGGCCGGCGTCATCGTGGAGCCCTATCAGGGCGCGGCAGGGTTCATCTTCCCGCCACGTGGCTGGCTGAAGCGCCTGGAAGAGTGGACACACGCCAACGGGCTGCTCTTCACACTGGATGAGGTCCAGTCATCGTACGGCCGAACCGGGAGGATGTGGGCCCTGGAACACGAAGACCTCAAACCGGACATCCTGACCATCGGTAAGGCCATCGGCTGCGGGGTGCCCGTCTCGGCCATCGCAGCGACCTCTGACGTGTTTTCCTGCCTTGCCAAGGGAGAGATGTCCAGCACCCTGGGGGGAAACCCGGTGGCGAGTGCCGCTGTTCCGGTCATCCTTGATATCTTCGAACGCGAAGGATTGGTTCAGCGCTCAGCCGAGATGGGGGCTTACATGATGCCCCGGCTCCTGGGCATTGCAGAGCGTTCAGCTCACCTCGGGGAAGTACGCGGCACCGGATTGGTCATGGGGCTTGAGTTCGTTAAGGATAAGGACTCCCGCACCCCGGCACCGGAGCTGATCAAACCAATCATCACCGAGTGCGCAAACCACGGCCTCCTGGTGGGATCCGTCGGGATACACAGCAACGTCATTCGCGTCGCGCCCCCCCTTGTCCTCACCAGGGAAGAAGCCGACGAGAGTCTGGATATCATGGAAAACGTCGTGCTCGGGCTGGGAGAGTAACACGATGGACACCTCGACAATACGAAACGCAGTCACAGCACTGCTTCCTCAAGCCCAGGACTTCCTCTGCGACATCATGCGTTTCCCGTCCACCCCGGGACAGGAACACGACCTGATGCTCTTCCTCGATGATGCGTTCAAAGCACTACCTGTCGACGTGGAGAGAGTCCCCATGGCCGACGCTCTGCGCGACGATCCGGACTACTCGACCCCGGTTCCCGACATCGCGTACGATGGACGCTTCAACCTCCGCGTTCTTCGGCCCGGAACAGGCGGAGGGAAGTCGATCCTCTTCAATGCGCACACCGATGTCGTGCCTCCTTCTGAAGGTATGCCCTCCCCCTGGGAACCACGCATCGACGATGGCACCGTGTTCGGGCGAGGAGCTTGCGACGACAAGGGCCAGGTCGCAACGTTCTACCTGCTCCTCAAGACGCTTGAGCGACTCGGGATCGAGCTGAAGGGCGATGTCATCGGCCACTTGGTCACCGAGGAAGAGAACGGTGGGAACGGATCGTTGGCCATGACCCGAAACGGGGAAGCTGCCGATGCCTGCATTGTGCTTGAACCGTCTACCGGCGGGATCCTGACGTCAATCCGAGGAGCAGTCTGGTTCCGCCTCGTTTTCACCGGAAAGGCGGGGCACAGCGGACAGGCAGGGAAGACGCGGAGTGCGCTGCTCATGGCTCGGGACGCAATCGGGATCCTCGAGCAGTATCACGATGACCTTCTTGCCTCGTCGCGAGGCTTTGATCTGTTCGATCCGTATCCCAATCCCATGCCCATTACCTTTGGTCGCATGCAGGCCGGCAATTGGCCGGCCGCCGCCCCAAGTCTCGCCACTCTCGAAGGCGTCCTGGGATTCCTGCCCAATAGGACCAAGGAAGACATCTGCGCGGAGATGAAACAGATCCTGGACGCAAAAGGCGGCGACACACTTGCCGGCCAGTTCGATCTGTCCTTCATGTATCGACATGACTGCAGCGTGGTCTCGCCGACACATCCTCTCCCAGTCGCACTCCTGGGGGCCGCTGAAAGCTCCGGCGTCGAGGTCCGTATCGATGCCATGACCGCGTCCTGTGATGCATGGTTCTACAACAACATCCTCGACATCCCGACCGTCGTGTATGGCCCCGGAACACTGGGGGTTGCCCACTCCAAAGACGAGAACATCCGTATGGCTGACATTGCCGATGCGGTCACCGTCCTGACAAACACTCTAATAGACCACTGCGGAGCATCCTCATGAAAGCACTCGTCAAGACCCAGAAAGGTGTCGGTTTCATTGAGGTCCGCGACGTTCCCGAGCCCACGCCCGGGCCGGGCGAGGTCAAGATCAAGGTTGAGGCGTGCGGGATCTGCGGATCCGATATCCATGTCCGGCATGACTCCTTCCCTTACTGGCCCCCGGTCATCCTCGGGCACGAGTTCACCGGCACCGTCGTAGAGCTCGGTCCGGACTGTCAGCACGCGACCCTTGGTGACCGAATCGTCGCAGAACCCCACACACTGGCCTGCGGTCAGTGCGCGCTTTGCCGCACGGGGAATGTCCAGATCTGCCCATCGAAACGCTCTCCTGGGTGGGGCATCGATGGCGGCATGGCCGAGTATATCTGCTACCCGGAACGCCTCCTGCACACGATTCCCGATGACATGAGCTGGGACCAGGCCGCCGTGGTCGAGCCCACCGCCAATGCGGTGACGGATCTCCTGCTGAATACCCGCGTGACCCCGGGAGACACCGTTGTCGTCCTGGGCCCCGGGCCCATCGGCCTGATGTCCGCAATGGTTGCCCGAGCCGCCGGAGCGACACAAGTCATTATCATCGGCACCCCCGGAGACGTCGACCTGCGGATTCGTGCCGCAAACGAGCTCGGCTTCGCAGACACCGTCGTGCTCGGTGAACAGGACCCGATTGCTTTCGTCGAAGAGAGGACCAACGGTTTGGGGGCGGACGTCGTAGTGGAGTGCAGCGGTGCCCCGAAGGGAATTGCGAGCACCGTTGACTTCGTTCGGAAACGCGGCAAGATCTGCGCCATCGGCCTGACCGGGAACCGCCCCGTCGAACTCCCCTGGGACAAGTTCCAGTTCAAGGTCGTTGACGTCCACTTCAGCCTATCCACGGAGTACGAATCCTGGGACCGGACGATCGCCCTCATCCACAGTGGCCTGGTCCCGGCTGAGAAGCTCATCACGCACCGGGAGCCCCTGGAAAACTGGGAGCAGGTGTTCGACGCCATCGAGAATCTGCAGGCCCTCAAAGGCGTCCTCATCCCCGGGTGAGCTGTCCTCTCCTCTCCCATCAGATCCGCGCACAACGTAAGCGGTCTCTTACAGACAAGCACCGACGGGAGGAAGACCGCTCCTGTTAGTCGCGGCTCTGCCGAACAACGGATGCTCTAAACCGAGCGGCGCACAACGTAAGCGGTCTCTTACAGACAAGCACCGACGGGAGGAAGACCGCTCCTGTTAGTCGCGGTTCTGCCGAACAACGGATGCTCTAAACCGAGCGGCGCACAACGTAAGCGGTCCTTCCTGCCCGAGCCGGGAACAACGTAAGTCGTCTTCCCCTCGAGTCACATGCCGTGCACTTGCCTTGCCCTGGTGCTATCTTCCCTGATCACCAGCGGACGTGATGAGCAGACTGACTACCAGGAAGGAAGAATACCATGTCGGATCAGACCTATTTCGAGCGCGTCCATTCGCACACACCGTCTCCCGACTTTGAGAATCTTCTTGCTGTCTTGAACAAAGACGTCCCTGCAAGGCCGACCCTCTTCGAATTTTTCCTCAACGGACGACTCTACAACAGTCTCTCCAAAATCACCCCCAAACCGGGTGACGACGAGATGGTCAACCTTGAATACATCGTCGGGGCCTTCCAGCAGGCGGGGTATGACTACGTCACCTACAAGCCACCCCAGTTCGTCTTCCCGCGTGGGGTCCGGGAACGTGCCCAGACGATCTCACTGAATGACGGAGCAGTGATCACCGACCGTGCAAGCCTCGACACCTGTCCCTGGATCGAGCCGGACGAGTGTGACTACTCTCAACTCGACAAGATTCGCGATGTCCTCCCCGACGGCATGAAGGTCGTCGTCAACGGCCCCGGCGGTGTCTTGGAGAACGTCATCGCACTGATGGGATACGAATCGCTGTGCTATGCCGTAGCCGACGATCCCGAACTGGCCCGGGACGTCTTTGATGCCGTCGGTGCACGCCTCCTGCGGCACTATGAGATCGCCGCACCTTACGAATCGGTCGGAGCCTGCATATCAAACGATGACTGGGGGTTCAAGACCCAACCGATGCTCTCACCCGACACCATGCGCGAATACTGCTTCCCCTGGCACAAGCGCTTCGTGGAAGTCGTCCATGCACACGGGAAGCCGGTGATTCTCCATTCCTGTGGACAGCCCGCCGAAATCATGGACGACGTGATCGAGGATATGAAGTTCGACGGGAGACACTCCTACGAGGACACGATCCAACCCGTGGAGGAGGCGTACGAGCAATACGGGGAACGCATCGCCATTCTCGGCGGAATCGATGTCGACTTTGTCATCCGCTCCAGCCCGGATGAGGTGTATCAACGCTCCAAGGCCATGCTCAGACGCGCAGAGGGTCGCGGCAGTTTTGCACTCGGAACAGGCAATAGCGTCCCGGAGTACGTGCCGGACGAGAACTACTGCGCCATGACATGGGCTGCGCTGGAAGCGCGAGTCTAGTACCAAACTGCGCAAGTCAGTGTACGCCCTGACGAGGACGGGTCCGGGATGAGAGGAGTTCCGCCGGGCAAGGGGCGATGCCGTAGCATCGTCGTTGCCCGGCGGAGCGGCTCTCGCGTGGAACCGCCTCGGCGCAAATCGCTTGCTGCCCTTGTGGCGTGGGCTCACTCCGCCGACAGGAAGACATACCTCAGGTATGCCTGTCCAGGCGGCGGAGCACCCACACATCCACAATGGCGGCAATCAGGTGTACTCTGACTTCGACAGCTTGGTACTAACACACTAAACTCCTCCCCTGCTCACCATTGCATTTGCGGCCGGCGGCGCTAAAATGGCCTGCAGAAGCACGGATCCGTGCGCCGACAGGGGGCGATGCCGACCACGTCTACGGCGTATCCCCCCGCCGGGAGCACTTCTCCACCAGGGAAGGGAAGAACAATGGAATGGTATTTCATACAAGACGGCGAGCAGGCTGGTCCGCTCTCGGATGAGGCATTCGCCCAGCACGTCACCGACGGCATCATTTCACCCGAGACGCTCGTCTGGAACGAGACGATGGACGACTGGTGCAAGCAGGGGGAGCTGGCAGCAACACCGGCAGCAGCCCCCGCCCCGGCTGTTGACTCACAAGCTCCCCTCGTGGAAGCTGCCGTTCCGGAAACGGCTTCGCGAGACGGAGTCTGTGCTGAGTGCGGGAACACGTTCCCGAGTGATGACATGGTCGTGATCGACGGCGTTTCCGTCTGCGCAGCCTGCAAACCCGTCGCGCTCCAGAAGGTCAAAGAGGGCGTCGACCTTCCCACAACCATGAACTATGCAGGCTTCTGGACCCGCTTTGGCGCAAAGTTCATTGATGGGATGCTCCTGATGGTCGTCAACTGGACGATCACGGCCATCTTCGCCGGCATAGCCGGAGCAATCGGGGGAAACAACTCCCATGTGCTGATGGGGGCATCGGCCGTCAGCATGCTCTGCAACCTCTTCATCGGGGCGAGTTACACGACTTACTTCCTGGGTAGCCGGGGCGCTACCCTGGGCAAGATGGCCTGCGGAATCCGTGTGGTCATGGCGGACGGCGGAAGCATCTCGTACGGTCGGGCGCTGGGACGACACTTCGCTGAAATGCTGAGCGGGATGACCCTGATGATCGGCTATATCATCGCTGCATTCGATTCTGAGAAGCGCACCCTGCATGACCACATCTGCGGCACACGCGTGGTGATGAAGTAGCCAGGTCATTCCATGAAAATTCAGCCGGTCAGGTGCACGAAGTGTGAGGGGGCCCTGCCCCCGGATGTCGTCTTGGGCTCCCATCCCCCCGACGGCACCTGCCCCCACTGCGACTGCCGGAACATCGTCCACACCTTCCCAGCCCTGCTCGACCCCCTCGAAAAGGGCCGTGAAGCGGACGCGCTTGTCCTCGACTCCGATGCAAGTTGCTTCTACCATGGCACGAAGTCGGCCGAAACGGTGTGCGATGGCTGCGGCCGTTTCCTCTGCAGCCTCTGTGACCTTCCAGTCGGAGATCAGCACCTCTGCCCCGTCTGTCTGAAAAACAGCCGCGAGACGCATGAGGAGCCGACCCTGCAGCGGGAACGCTCACTCCACGACAGCATTGCTCTGGCCGTTGCCATCTACCCCATGTTACTCGTCTGGGTCACCATCGTGACCGCCCCGGTCACGCTGTTCCTGGTGTTTCGGCACCGGAAGACGCCGCTGAGCCTCGTCCGACGATCACGTTGGCGTGCATGGTTGGCCGTTCTGTTTGCACTCATGCAGATCGGCGGCTGGCTCACGCTGCTCGCGTTCTTCATCCTAAAGGACGCGTGGACGTGAAAGACAGACAGCTGAACTACAAAAAGCTCACGGGCAAGGGCAGGCGTAATGCCAGTCTGATCGTGCCCACGGGGACCTCCTGCTCACTGTGGCTGGGGGACGACCACCTGCTTTCGGTGGAAAATACCGGATTCATCGAGAAATACAGACGCTTTTTCTACCGGGATATCCAGTCCATCTGCCTCCACCGCTCCCTGCGTGGGCGAATCCTCGCGATCGTCTACGGTTCGCTGCTGGCCCTCACGCTGCTGCTGACGTTCCTTGCCGCTGGCGACATCGCCTGGCAGACCTTGTGGATCATCCTGGATGTGGTTTTCCTCGTTCCCCTGGGAATCAACCTGGTCCTCGGCCCAACATGTATCTGCTTCATTCGGACGTCTGTGCAGACGGAACAGCTCCCCTCCATGAGTCGACTTCGGCTCGCCCGCAAGGCGCTGGCAAAGCTGACGCCTCGTATCGAGGAAGCCCAAGCGTCCCTCCCGTCTCTTGCGGAACGCCGAGACGATCCGGAGGTCATCGCCGCACTGACGGCCCCAGACCCTCCGGCAGAGATCCAGAGCCGCAAATCGCGCACCAAGTGGGGCCCGGGGTACGTCTTCCACTGGGGGCTCTTCTCTGCCCTCATCGCTCAAGGCATCGGGGCCTACTTCATCTTCACCCGGGAGAGCGCTCTGGCGGCGGCGTTCACACTGGCGGCACTCGTTCTCGCCTCAATGAGCGGAGTCGCTGCCATTGTTACCCAACGAAGACGGGAGGAGCACGGACTCCTTCCTCTCCTGTCCATCGCGGCCACCGCCGGCTGCTTCGTGTTGCTGGCCGTGACGTATGGCCTCTACACCGCATCGCTGGTTGCCCTGGCCAACCCTGAAGGCAGTTTCGGTGAGAACTTCATGGCCGGGCAGAATGTTGCCAAGCAAGTGGGCCGATTCCTGACCGCCTGGACCGACATGAGCACGCCATTTCTGTACGAAGCAATGGTGGGACTGATGGTGGGTTCCGTGCTCATGGGCGGCCTCGGCGTCCTGCTCCTGCTGCGCCATCGACGCTCCCCCGGTCAAGCTCGGGCGATGCCTCCGGGAATCCCCCCAGCTACCCCGTCCGCCGCCGCCCATGCTCAAGCATCCCCTCCTCCGTCTCCTCCACCTACTGAGAGCGCATCTTCGTCAGAGGAGCTGTGATGGCCGAAGGGCTCCTACGAACTCGCTGCTTCAACCATGCCACCCGGGAAGCCGTGGCCCGGTGCCCGGAATGTCGGCGCCATTTCTGCCGTGAGTGCGTCACCGAACACGACGCCCGCGTCGTCTGCGCCTCCTGTCTGGCTCAACTGGCAGAAGATGCCCACGAGCGGCGCCCCACGCGCCAACTTCTCAGTAGAGCAACGCTTTCCTGCGCGGCCCTGGTAGTCACGTGGCTGAGCTTCTACCTGCTCGGGCGCGGATTGCTTATGGTACCAAGTACGTTCCACGAAGGCACCGTCTGGGAGGAGGTCTTCGAAGCCGAATGAGCAGCGCCCCAAAAGGAACAATAGCTTCGGAGCGCGGGGGGCTCGCCCTTCTCGAGGAAGCGTACCATTCCTTGCGCGGAATCCCCCTGAGTCTTCTCGCTACCTATTACCTGGGAACACTGCCATTCGTTCTCTGCCTTCTCTACTTCTGGGCTGACATGAGCGGAAGTGCCTTCGCCGCAAAACGCCTTCCCGGTGCGTCGCTCGGGCTGGCGATTCTGTTTGTGTGGATGAAGGTCCTCCAAGCATGCTTTGCCGCCGGTTTCCGGGCCCGTTGTGCCAACCGTCCACCGCCGCCACTCAACCCCAGGACCCTTCTGGCCATCGCGTTCCTTCAGGGAGTCGTGCAACCAACGGGGTTCATTCTTCTGCCGCTGGCGTCCCTCGTCATGTTGCCGGCTGCCTGGTGTTACGCCTTTTACCAGTGCATTCTCATTCCCACGCCAGCCGAAGCCGGAGATCTCTCCACGCTGATCGGCCGAGCATCCAACCAAGCCCGGCTTTGGCCTCGCCAGAACCACGTGGCCCTGGGAGTGCTGACCGTGGTAGCACTCGCCGTCTACATGAACCTGACGGTTGGTCTGACGTTCGCTCCGTTCCTCCTCAAGCAGCTGACCGGCATCGAGACAGTATTTACGCGCAGTTCGTACTACACGCTCAACAGCACGCTGCTCGCAGTGGCGGTGGCAGGTACGTACCTGCTCGTGGATCCTCTGGTCAAAGCGCTCTATGCCCTGCGTTGCCACTACGGGGAATCGCTTCACACGGCCGAGGACCTGCGGGCTGATCTGCGACGCTGCCGGGCATCACGAGTCGCTCCCCTGATTGCCCTCGCAGCGTTGCTGGCAACCGGGGCAGCCGGGGCAGTCGAGGCCGAACAGCCCCGGAGCGTCGCTCCGCAGGAGATAGACAACGCCGTCAGCCGTACCCTGACTCAGCGCAAATTCGCCTGGCGGTTCCCACGCACCGGGCAGGACGAAGAGGCCGAGCGGGGCATCTTTGGGACCTTCCTTGACGAAGTCGTCGCAACCATGAAGCGTTGGGTGGCGGCAGTCGCTGACGCGGTAAACACGGCCCTCGATTGGCTGCGGTCCCTCTTCCCTGAACGAGTTCCCAGGCCGGCCCGGGGAGCGACCGGAACACTGGGATGGCTGGGCACAACCCACGCACTGATCTTCGTTCTCCTGGCACTTGCGGCTTCTGCCGTCGTCATCCTCCTCTGGCGACGCTGGCGGAAGCGAAGAACCCCGGAAGTGGAGGCCATTGAGGCCGCAGCTCTCCCAATGCCGGATCTAACAGAGGAGTTTATCAGGGCTGACGAACGCCCCTCGGATGAGTGGCTGAATCTCGCCTCAGATCTCGTGGCGAAAGGCGACTACCGGCTCGCCCTTCGGGCCGTGTACCTGGCCTCGCTCGCTATGCTCGCACGGCACAGCATGATCACCATCGCCAAGTACAAATCGAACCTCGACTACCAGCACGAACTCTCCCGCCGAGGCCACGCCATACCAGACGTCCACGCCCTGTTCAGCCAAAACGTGCAAACATTCGATCGGGTCTGGTACGGGATGCACCCGGCAGCCGAAGGCGACATATCCCCGTTCATCTCAGCCGTTCAGCAAATGGAGGAACACGTTGCCCGGCAATAAGGCACCAATCTTCTTCGCACTCGTCCTGGGCAGCCTGTTCTGCTACGGCATCGTGCACCTGTTGCTCATGCGCTTCACGGTCGGCGATGTCTACCCGCCGTACTCTTCCCTCCGCTCAGACCCTGTTGGCGCTGAAGTGCTACACGATTCCCTGAAACTCATCCCCAATCTGAGCGTAGAGCGACTGCTCAGGCCAATTGATGATGTGGCAATTCCTGACCAGGCATTGGTCCTGTTCCTCAACGCTCCGGCGGAGGACTTTTCAGCACCTCAACTCGACAGCCTTGAACACGCCATGGTAAGCGGAGCCCACGTCTTCGTCTCAGTTCCTCCACCGAAACGCGGCAGGCGTACGCCCCCTCCCAAGCCATCGGTTGTCGATCAGGAATCCCCACCATCGGATGACCGTTCTTCGCCATCTCCGGAGCCCTCCCCCACCCACGACACCCCGGACAGACCGGGCCAGTCCACCAGGCGCCCTCCGAATTTGCTTCGGCGCTGGAAGCTCGAGACGACCTCCCTCCAATCCCCGCCTTCCGCCGCCGAACCAAGGCAGGTACTAAGCCAGGATTCTCCCTCTCCACTCCCCGTCACCATTCCCTGGCACGGCACACATGCGTTCAGCGAATTGGATGAAGATTGGCAAGCCCTCTACGCCACCGATGACAGCGAACCGGTGTTGATCACACGAAGAGTCGGCAGCGGCCGCCTTTCTCTCTCGACCGACACGTACCTGTTGAGCAACGAAGCGCTTCTGCAGGACAGACAACCCGGGCTCCTGGCCTGGCTCGTTGGTGACAGCCAGGCGGTCTTGTTCGATGAGACGCACTTCGGCATCGCCATCCAACCCGGAGTCATGACGTTCGTACGCAGCCATCGCCTGCACCTGGCCCTGCTGGCCCTGCTGGGGCTGGCGGCCCTCTTCGTTTGGCGTGCCACAAACAGCTTGGTGCCTCCCTGTGCTGAAGACACCAGCTCAGACGCCACCCCCCAAATTGGCAGGGATTCAGCAGATGCCCTCACCAATCTGGTTGCCCGCAGCCTGCCTCCCCTGAAAGCCCTCGAACAGTGCCTCACCGAGTTCGAGACAACGCTGGGACAGCGCGCCTCAGACTGGAGTGGGGAACTCGCCGAAGCCCGAAAACTCATTCAAGACGAACGGTCTCAGCCAGCCAGAAAGCGCAAGCCGGCAGAGTGTTACAATGCCATGCAACGCCTCCTTCAGAAGCGAAACACGTTCGCCGGCTCGAAAGGCAAAAGCAACATCGTGAGCCGCTGAGTCGGCTGTTTCCCCGTACCCCCAGACCCTACACGGAGCTACAACGGTGACACCCAACATTGAACGTCTGACCGAAATCCTCGAGCGGACCCGAAACGAAATCCGCAAAGTCATCATTGGTCAGGATGATGTCGTAGACAAATCCCTGGTCGTGATTTTTACCCGCCAGCATGCCCTCATCGAAGGCGTGCCCGGAGTCGCAAAGACACTCCTGGTCCGCACCTTAGCCAAGGTCCTCGGCTGCGATTTCCGTCGCATCCAGTTCACTCCCGATCTCATGCCTACTGACATCACCGGGACCAGCGTGTTCAACCTCGAACAGGGCGACTTCGCGCTGATGCGCGGCCCCGTGTTCACCTCTTTCCTGTTGGCTGATGAGATAAACAGAGCCCCGGCCAAGACCCAATCAGCCCTCCTGCAGGCGATGCAGGAACGCGCTGTCACCATCGACAGGGAGACGCATGCCCTGTCCCCGAACTTCACCGTATTCGCCACTCAGAACCCGATTGAGTATGAAGGCACCTATCCTCTGCCCGAGGCGCAGAAAGACCGCTTCCTGCTCAAAATCGCCATGGGCAGTCCGGACCGAGATTCCGAGCTCATCCTCGCCCAGCGGATGCTGGGCAGCGACGCTCCCGAACGCGTCCTCGAGTCCGGAGTCGTCGAGGCCGTGATCAGTGAGAGCGACCTCGATGAACTCCGGGGAACTCTTGAGGAAATCGTGGTCCGCGAAGAGGTCCTCGGCTACATCGTCGACGTTGTGCAGGGCACGCGCAAGACCGACAGCATCCTGGTTGGGGCCGGCCCACGTGCGACGCAGGCTTTCGTACTCGCGACACGCGCCCTTGCCGCCCTCAGTGGCCGTGACTTTGTTACCCCTGACGACGTGAAAGCCCTGGCGGCCCCGATCCTGGGGCACCGGCTCATCCTGCGCCCGGAACACGAAATAGAGGGCGTGACCGTCGAGGAAGTCATCCAGCGCCTGCTTGAGGAGATAGCTGTACCGCGATGATCGTCCCGTCCAGAAAACTCATTTGGTGGTTTGCCTGGTTGGCGGTCCCCCTCGCTCTCGTGGCAGGACTCGCTCCCGAGCAGACGGGTTTCTGCGCGGCGTGCGCTGTCGTTTTCGTTGCCGTTGCTGTCATGGACCTGGCGCTCTCAACCAACCGACTCAAAGGCATTGGCGTCCGTCTGCAAGACCGGATCCGCCTGGCCAAAGACAGACAAGGTGACCTTTCTGTCACCCTGATCAACGGCGTTCCTCGACTGAATACCATCCGCATCGGCTTCCCCCTCCCCCGGGAGTTCTCAGTGCCGACGGAGAGTCAAACAGTGAATCTGCCGAAAGACGCCGATGAGTCCACCATTTCCTGGTCTCTGACCCCCAGTCGCCGCGGGTGCTATCCGGTGCCATTCGCCTGCCTGGAAACACCGTCGCGGATCAAACTGTGGAGCGTCCGCCGCCGCGTTCCGTTGGACGCCAACATCCATGTCTACCCCAACCTGCTCACCGACCGCAAAGCCCTCGCCGGGCTCTTCCTCAACCGGGGAACTCTCGGGATCCATGCCCGACGCCAGGTTGGGCAGGGCCGCGAGTTCGAGAAACTGCGTGACTACATGCCAGGTGACAGCTATGAGGACATCCACTGGAAAGCGACCGCCAAACGCGGCCGCCCGATGACAAAGCAATACCAGATCGAGCGCACGCAGGAAGTCTATGTCGTCATCGACGCTGCCAGACTGACGGCTCGTGAGTTGGCTATCCAGGGAGAGCCGAGCGCACGTCCCGAGAGCTTGCTTGAGTACTTCATCCGGGCCGCGCTGCTCCTGGGACTCCTGGCCGAACGCCAGGGCGACCTCTTTGGCCTCTGCACCTTCAGTGATTCCGTCCACAGCTTTGTCAGAGCACGGAACGGCAAGGCCCACTTCGACTGCTGCCGAGATGCCCTGTACACGCTCCATCCAAGGCAGGTCAACCCGGACTACCAGGAAATGGCCGCGTTCATCCGCCTGAGGCTCCGCCGTAGAGCCCTCCTGGTTTTCCTCACCGATCTCGATGACCCTGTCCTGGCCGAATCGTTTGCTGACGCGGTCGGACTGCTGGCCCGCCAGCACGTCGTCCTGGTCAACATGGTTCGCCCCGCTCACGTAGCGCCGGTGTTCTCAGACTCCCCAGTTGAGGCTCCGGAAGATATCTACGGTCGCCTGGCTGGGCATTTCCAGTGGCGCGGACTCCGCGAACTCGGCCAGCGCCTCCGGCGGGAAGGAGTCGGGTTCTCCATGCTGGAACACGGCCGGCTTTCCGCTCAACTCGTCAGTCAGTACATGGATGTCAAGCAGAGGCAAGTGCTGTGATCCTCGACCTGCAACGCTTCATCGCCGACGAGCAGCCCTACTGGGACGAACTGGCAGCGTTACTCGATCAGATTGACGGCATTCCAGGCTGGCGCCCGAGCCTGGATGACGCACAGAGACTGCACTACCTGTACCGCCGAGCCTCGGCGGACCTCTCGCGTGTCACCACCTTCGCCGCCGAACCCGATATGCGAGGCTACCTGGAAGCATTGGTTGCCCGCGCTTACACTGAGATTCACTCCGCCAACTCCGCTCGCCGGCGCCTGAAGCCTGTTACGTGGATGTTCGTCACTTTCCCTCAGGCGTTCCGGCGCCAAGTGGGGGCATTCTGGCTGGCTCTGGGAATCACTCTGGCCGGTGCTTCGGTGGGCGGCCTCCTCGCCGCGACCGATGTTCGGGCCAAAGGTGCGCTTCTCCCCTTCCCTCACCTACAGCAGTCTCCAGCCGAGCGGGTGGCTGCGGAAGAGAAGCGCACGAGCGACCGCCTCCAGGGAGGAAAAGCGACCTTTGCCGCCTTTCTCATGACCCATAACACGAAGGTATCAATCCTGGCTCTGGCCCTCGGCATGACGTGGGGGATCGGGACAATCGTGATGCTCTTCTACAACGGCATCATTCTGGGATTCATCTCGCTGGAATACATCCTCGGCGGGCAAGCCGCGTTTCTTGTCGGCTGGCTTCTGCCCCACGGATCCATCGAGATCCCCGCCATCCTCCTGGCCGGTCAGGCAGGGCTCGTACTTGCCGGAGCCGTGATCGGCTGGGGTACACGTGCCCCGTTGCGCGAGCGCCTCCAGACCATCGCCCCCGATCTGGTAACCATCATCGGAGGGGTAGCCGTCATGCTCGTTTGGGCAGGCATCGTTGAGTCCTTCCTGTCGCAGTACCACGAACCCGTCCTGCCCTATTCGGCCAAAATACTCCTGGGCAGCGTCGAGCTGATTGCCCTCATCGTGTTCCTGTCCAGAAGTGGGCGTGGTGCGGAGGAGCCAGACCGTGCCTGACCGGACTCAACATGTGCTAACCATACGAACGCCCGAAGGTGTCACATTCTCTCTCGCAATCGCGAGTCCCATCAGTCGCTTCCTCGCCTGGGTGCTGGACGCGCTTTGCATCGCCCTCACAAGCACAGTGATCACGTCCCTCATCGTTGTCTTCAGCATCCTCAATGCTGACCTGTTCCGGGCGGCAGGTCTGCTCGTCTACTTCCTCGTCTCCATCGGGTACAGCATGATCCTGGAATGGTGCTGGCAAGGGCAGACCGTGGGCAAACGCCTCGTTGGTCTCAGAGTCATCAATGCGCAGGGAACGCGGCTCAAGCCACATCAGGTCGTGATGCGGAACTTACTTCGCGCCGTTGATTTCCTGCCTGCTTTCTACCTCACCGGTGGAGCCGTCAGTGCACTGTCCCGAAACTGTCAGCGCCTCGGAGACATTGCGGCAGGAACGATCGTGATCAGGAATGCCCAGTACACCACCCCTGATCTGGGACAACTCACCCCCCCCAAATACAACTCATTCCGAGACCACCAGCACATTGCCGCTCGCCTGCGCCAGAAGGTTACCCCCGCTGAAGCCGCCATCCTGCTGCAGGCATTGATGCGCAGAGAGACGCTCGAGCTCGAAGCCAGGCTAACGCTCTTCCGCGAGCTGGCGCAGTATCTCACCACGCTCGCCGAGTTCCCCCAGGAAGCCACGGATGGACTGTCGGATGAGCAGTGCGTGCGCAATGCCGTCGAAGTGATCTACCGGACCTCGGCCACTACTCCCTGAGCTTGAACGCCGTACTGGCGCGGCGCGGCGCCTCTTCGTCGAAGAGCGCCTTCACCTGCTCAGTGCTTAGGCCCTTGCCATAAATACGAACATCGCCGACAAGTCCTCTGAACGGCTTGTGGGTCGACGGAATGGCAATGTCACGGCCGTCGGCATTCAGCCCGTCCGTCATGGTCTCGGGAATAGGATGACGACTGTCCAGCTTCCCGTTGAGATACCAGCGCACTTCCTTCGCCTGGCGATCAGCCACGGCTACGACATGACTCCACGCATCGGTTGGGATCGCGGCAGTGGTCTTGGCACGCATGCTTTTTCCTTGTCCACGCCCCTCCCCCAACACAAGCTCAGCGTGACCGTCGCTGGGCAGGTTGATGACCCACCAATTCTGGGGAAAGGCCTCCTTCCCCAACAGACGGGCATCGTAGCCATCAATCTTGACCCAGAGGGCCAGTGAGAAATCGTCATTACCGAACTGCAGATGCGGGGCATCCGGGATCACGGCAGCCTGGCCGCTGCCACCGGTAACGAGGCACGAACCAAATTCGCCTGTTCCCCATCGACCTGACACATCCGCGTCATGCCCCCGACCGGAACAGTCCCGAGCCAAGCTCCCGGCCCCCTCATCGAAGCGCCAGCGACCGAGGAGGCCCGGCTCAGCAGCGATCTTGAGCGGCGGCAGCACCACTCGCCAGCCTGCGGCAGTCAGAGGCGTGCCCGGCCGACCCGACGCTGCGTCCCACAGGCACAAAGCCTGACCGTTCGTCAACGCCAGATACAGATTGCCTCCGGCGGCCGCCATACCATCCCATACGGGCATGCTGGGCAACGACATCTCCGCCAGCACGCTGCCGTCCTCAGGCGAGATGGCAAGGAGCATGCCGTCAGACTTGCCCTTCAGTGCGGCTTGTGAGACAGTCGCATTGCCGCGCACACCCGCCACAAACAGAATGTCTTTCGTCTTTACCATCGCCCACACGTGGATCGGGAGCTTCTTCCACCAATTGAAGCGCACCGACTTCTTGCCGCTCAGCGCCAACGTGCGGTACTCCTTCGCACTCAGCTCCAACGGCACGTCGTTCTCCTTGGCCGCGGAGAAAAGGGCGAACGTCCCTCCCGGATCGACCCGCATCTTCTTGTAGTGGTTCTGGCCGAATCCGTAGATGACATCCTCGCCCTCCACCAGAATCCGTCCCGAGGGGAAGAGCGACCGGCTGAGCCGCAAGTCGTAGAACGCGCCCTGATGCGGTGAGGTATACATCGGAGCATACGTCCACAGCAGTCGGGTCGTCGTTTCCGAACTGAGGTACCCATCCGGCCCGTGCATGTGTGTGACACGACCGGGTTTCGGTTTCCCCGCCAGGTCCAAGGCTTGGTGGCGCATGTAAATTCGCTCTCCATCGCTGGACAAAATGTCGTTCAGGTAACCATCAACACTCTGTTCATCAATAGTCTCGGAACCATCCTCGTTGAGCGTCATGAGAACCGTATCAAATGCCTTCTTCCCGGTGTGGGGCTCCAAGCCGTACAGGCGAATGCCGCCGTCCAGATAGGACGTCTTCCCAGCCGCAATGTAGACGGTGTCATTGACCACCAGCACACTGCCGCTCATCGGCCAGATGGACTCCAATTGGCCGCGTGAGACAATGAGTCGCTCCTCAGAGGCAGCCCGAAAACGCCAAACCAGCGCCCCGTCGGTGGCCCGCAACGCGTACACCGAACCATCCCGGCTGCCGCACAGCACCAGCCCCTGGTAGATGGTCGGTGGTGAGTCGATCCGGCCGTCCAGAGAGTAATTCCAGAGCGACTCACCGGTCAACGCGTCAAGCGCATGCACGCTGTGTGCGTCCGTCGAGGCCACGTAGACACGATTGTCCGCGACGACCAGGCTGGTCAGCTTGCTGCCTACGTCGGCTTCCCAGCCAAGGAGTAAATCAGACCCGACCGCTGTCGCCGTGCGCCCCGAGCGCCCAGCGTCGTGTCGGTAGGTTGGCCAATCGTCAGGGCGCGGCGCGAGAGCCTTCCCCGCTGTCTGTCCATAGGCGGGTCCCCGCCCCAAACGTCTGGCTTCCGGAATCACAGCACGGCGCGCCGGCGGGGCAGCGTTCATAGCCATGAAGCCTGAGAGCTTCGCGCGGATGTAGCAAGCGCAGTTGTGAGGGGGAACATACAGATGCCCATTAGCCGGCATAACGCCGTAGTAGCAGCTCCCACGGGTCCAATGGTGGGCGGCCGTGTCCCCTGTCTCTGTGTTCAGGAACTCGATTCCCGCCTTCCCGGCGATGACCGTGTTGTCGACCACCTTCATCTGATGGCAGCGATGGTGCTGGAACTTGAACCCGTAATTTCCCTTGACGCTCTTCTTCTGCTCCCCGGTCAGCGGGTCGTAGGCATTGTAGTCAAGACCATTGCTGAGCGGGCGCCACATGTTCATCTCCGTGTCCGGTCCCCACAGGCTGTCTTTGAAACCGAAGATCTCGACCGGAACAGAATAGTTGGAGGGTGCGTAATCTCCTCGCCAGAGCTCTCGTCCGTCGTCGGCTGAGACGACGTTGATCTGACACCCGCCCGCGAAAGCAACGACCTTCTTGTACATGACCATGGTCGGAGCGAACTGGGGGGCCAGAACGATCGTCGACTTGGTGGCTCCGGGCCGGTCGCAATTGGAGCTCTTGCGATACTCAATCGTCTGGCCGGTGGGCGGGGAGGTCCAGCGCGGAGAGCCGCTCACGAGTTCGAGGCTCTTGATGGCTTTGCCGTCGTGGTAGACAACCTGTGTGCCATCCGACACGACGGAGAGCGGCATAATCATATCGGCCGTGTGCCGCCAGAGAACGTCCCCGTTCTTCGGATTCACGGCCACCAGGCGCATGCTCTGTGTTCCACCACGCCGGACGTCGGCCGCCGTGCCCACGTTTACCAGAGCCACGAGGACGCCGCCGGCCACCAGGAACTCCTCAGCCTTTGCGGTCTCCTCCAGGACCCGAATCACCTCACCGGTTGCCGCGTCCAGAACACTGAGTGGAACACCATCCCCAAGCATGGCATAGACTCGATCCCCGATGGCCACCAGACGGCGATTCACCTGAGCAGGACCGATCTTCTTGCCTCCTTTGGCCCCACCCCAACCGGGCAGTTCATGACGCCAAAGCTGTATGCCATTGTACGCATCCCGCGCGATCAGCGACCACGTACGGGCGTTGGAGGCGAAGTGCGCGTCGTCCAGGATGTAGAAGATGCGTCCCCCGGCAGAAACCAGGACGCTGGTCTTGGTGCCGTGATTCCAGCGCGGCCAAGCTTCCCACTGCATGAACCGCGGAGGCCCAACTCGCTTGTCTTTGCTGACCGCGTTACCAGTAGCGTCGTAGCGCGCATGCGACCACTCGTCCACGTCTTCAGGACACGCCTTACGCGTTGAGGTCAAAATGCCATTGCGCTGAATCCTGGCGAGCCCCAGGGGGGCCAGGACACGGTCGACCTCTTTCGGGTCAAGCGTGACCTTTTCATCGAGAACGAGCAGTAGATTCACCATGCCGTCGGCGTACGGCAGATGCGGACCGGTCCAACTCATCACCGATACCTGGCCGTAAACACCCTCTTCCCGAATCGTGTTACGCGCCTCTCCGAGAAGGGCGCGGTCCTGCACCAGACCATGGACCAACACGTTCGGCGCTGTCGCCAATGAGATCGCCATAGAGGGGTCCTGCAGGCCAACCTGAACCACCAATCCCCCGTGGAATCCGGTCCCGGCAAGAACCTGCTCCGCTGCCGGACGTCCCGGTTGCCCCCAGGCAAGGGACGTCGCCAGCAGGAATAGCGCTGACACGCCAAACGTGACGGAGACGGCCGTAAGACGCCCGCAGATCCCCAGTGTGCGCACTCCCGAACGATCTGCCACGGCGTGTCGGCCGTGCCCCACGGGAACACGGCCCTCCTGCAACTGCTGAATCCGTTCAATGCGTATCGTCACCACAGGAAGACTCCTTCGATGAGTGTTTGTAAAGCCTACGACTATGAACGCTGGAACCGCCAAATGCCAGAACGTGCCGGAGCAGGCCCCCCTTTCGCAGCGCCCCCCTCCCGGAGCGCAACGAAGATTAGCCTATTCTCTGAATGCCTGCAAAGAACACCCGGACAACCAACGTGATGGTGGCGCTCAATGAGGGAAGGAAGGGCTCGCAAGATCAGCCTCGAACGACAGTTGACTTTGCTTCGCGACTGCCATACGTGCAGGAAAGGAAGGAAGGTGATCCACGAAGACGACAGGCACATGTGTGCTCTGCTGCGTATCGTGGTAATGAAGATGGACGGCTTGCTGCCAACCAGGTGATTGTTCCATGCTGTCTATACAGAAGGATGTCAACGAACAAGAAGCAGATGCCAGGATCCGAGGATACCCGGAAGAAGATCGGTGGACGATTACGGCGACGATTGGGTGCCCGGATTCCGGCATCGTGTGCCGCAGTCGTGAACCGCAATCGTCGCCCGTAATCGTGAACCGAAAAGGAACGGACCACATATTAAGTTGCTTCTGCGGACCTCGCAGAACTCGGCCGCAGAGCACGGCGTTGTGTCAGACAATGATGATCGGACGATCGGGATCTGGACACAGACCCGCGCGGGAACGGTCCGCCGCCGGACGGATACCTGGAGGTCGGTTTTCCCAAACCGGGGTCCCTGGGACGTGCGGTTCGGGACGGAGCGCTCAGGGATGAGCTGCCTCCAGTGACGTGTCGCCCGATCCACGCGTCGTGGTTGTGCG
>Ga0209045_1000778_pt1 | contig 34352 bp, 28 predicted proteins | sample SaaInlLV_10m_DNA_4_FD_184664 | JGI IMG/M metagenome (GOLD analysis project Ga0209045, IMG submission 184664) | Marine microbial communities from expanding oxygen minimum zones in the Saanich Inlet - Saanich Inlet SI072_LV_200m_DNA (SPAdes) (version 2) | ecosystem: Environmental > Aquatic >...
CGTGTCAGTCAACAATCCCGGCGTACTCATTCTGGCTGCTGGACTCGTCCTGATTACACCGGGATTGTTGACTGACACGGTTGGCTTCCTGCTGTTGATCGCTCCGGCCAGGCGAGTCATCCGTGACCTGCTGATCCGCCGTTTCCGTCAGCATCTGACGGTTGTGACTCCGATGGGACGTTCGCGAGGCGGCCCGGCACCCTCCGGTGGTCCGCCAACGGAAGGGACAGCAGGGGATCACGAGGCGATCGACGTGCCGGGGCGGGTGATCGAGGATGGCTGAGTGAGCGAAGGCTTCTTGTCAGGTCGTGCGTCAGGGCTTTGTCTGGTGGAGAAGAGTCATGTTACGGATGGGAATTATTGGTGCGGAGAACTCTCACTGTGCCGCGATTGCTAGGCTCCTGAACGTGGAGCAGGCACTTCCGTGCCGGGTCGTTTCGGTGTGGGGGGAGGCACCCCGCTTTGCGAGACAGTCGGCTGAGGTCGGCCAGATTCCGGAAATCGTTGCGGACTGGCGTGCCATGCTTGGGAAAGTGGATGGGGTGATGATCACGCACCGGCACGCCAAGTACCATGCAGAGGTAGCCCGCTTCTTCGTGCGCAACGGGGTCCCCTGCTTCGTGGACAAACCATTTACATTCACGCTCCGAGAGGGTAAGAGCCTGTGTCGTTTGTCCCGCAAACACGGCGTCCCAATCATCAGTTTCAGTGTAAGAGTCCTGCACAAGACGTTCCGCGACTTCCGTGAGGCCGTGAAGGGTGTAGGTGACGTTGCTTTCCTCAACAGCACTGGCCCGGCCGATCTCAAGAGCAAGTATGGCGGGGTCTTTTTTTACGGCATCCACCAAGTGGATCCGGTCATCGAATTGTTCGGCAATCAGGTGGATACGGCGTTCATCCGTCCACACAGGGCGGGTGGGATCGCGACCCTTACCTACAAGCGCGGGCCGGTTGTGACCATCAATTGTGTGAACAATGGGTTCCGGGGCTTCCACAGCACCGTGGTCGGAGATGGCGGACTGGTGGACTGGACATTTGGTCGTGACGCGAGCCCACACATCGTTGGCGCGCGACTGTTTGTCGATATGTTCCGAACCGGTGAAGAGCCGATTCCCCATGAACGGATGCTTGCTCCTATCGCCGTGCTTGAAGCATTAGCTGAGTCGTTGGAGACGGGCCGGACTGTGAAGGTAGCCCGGGTTGCCCTCAGCTGACAGTCGGGTCTGGTGTCTCCCTGTACTCTCCGAGTGGTGGTCTCCCTGACGCCCAATGAGTGGGAAGCTTCACGCGTCTTCCTCTCTAACTGAGCAGACCGCCTTGTGCGCAATCGACAGGACGGCTGCGTATATTGGTGACTCAGTTTTCGAACGGCCTCCAGGGAAGGGCGCCCCTTTGTGGCTCCCTGCAGCTTATCAGGAGTAGAGCTTTGGACGTCTATCACTTGCGTCAGACGGTGTTCATTGTGGCCTTGTGGTCGGCCTGTGGATGCGTTGCCCAGGCTCCGCCGCCGGTCCCGGGTTCGTCATCTCGTTCGGGCAAGGACCTGCAGAAGGCCTTGGCTGAGCTTGGAGGAAGCGACCTTGACCGGGAAACGCTTTCGTACCGTACGAATGTTCCTCTGGCCCGCCTGGCTTTGCGCAAAGCGGCGTTGGGCCAGCGATCGCGGCGCGGCGGTCAGAGCAAGATGGCTGGCTTCGTGGCCGACGGATTTGCTGCTCTTGATCGTCTTGCGGCTCAGAAGCCGTTCCTCGCGCCGAAGGGTGAGCTGACCGAGTGCGCCTATGTCACGGAGAACGATGGCACGGCCCAACCGTACTTCCTCTACCTGCCTCCCAGCTATGATCCTGACACGCCGACGCCCATGGTTGTTTTCCTGCACGGATGGGTGCCGACGACGTCTCTTTTGGATCCGTGGACCCTCGGTCCGGAGATCTGTGCGGTTGCCGGGAAGCACGGCTGCATGCTGCTGATTCCGTATGGGCGCCGAAATACGGACTTCCAGGGCGTCGGCGAAGTGGATGTGTTGGCGTCCACTGAGCACGTTCAGAGCATCTACGCGGTGGATTCTGAGCGTATCATCATGAGCGGTGTATCCATGGGAGGCATGGGAGCCTGGAATATGGCGTTGCGTCATCCCGGGCTGTACGCGGCTTGTGCCCCGATTACGGGGCAGACCGACATGCATGCCTGGTGGCCACGCGTATTGCGTGATTGGCCGCGCAACCGGGATGACTTGTTTCCATTCCGTCGTTTCATGGTCGAATGGGACAACCCCATTGATTTGGTCATGAATGCCCGGAACCAGTCGATGTTCATCCAACACGGGGAGCACGACTCGTTGATTCCGGTTGAGCATTCCCGGCGAATGGTCTCTGCGGCTCGCGAACTTGGCTTCGCGATCAAGATCTTCGAGTTCAAGGGGCAGAATCACTACATCTACTGGGATACGCCCTGCTTTGAGAACGCCTGGTCGTGGGCGGTCAAGCAGCGTCTGAACAGGAGTCCGGAGCGTGTCACCTACAAGACTTACAGCCTGGAATACGACACGTCGTTCTGGGTCCGGATTGCGGGTTTCGCGCGCTGGGGCGTTCCAGCGAGTGTGGATTGCCGCGTGTCTGAAGGAGGGACTGGAATCGAGGTGACGGCTGAGAATGTGGCCACGCTGATGATTGATACCAAGCAGGCCCCACTCACGGGGAAGGGACCATGGCCTGTCGTAGCGAACGGTGTCAAGACCCATGCCGCTGCTGATGCGGACGGTTTCCTGCACATCGACCTGGTCGCGCTTCAGGCCCCCGTTCCCGGGCTCTGGCCGCCGGCCAAACGCAAAGGGCTCTGTGGACCGATTGAGGAGGTCTTCGATGGGCCGTTCATGGTTGTCCTCGGGACGGGAGGGACCACTGCCGAAGTTTCTGGGAATCTGGCCAACGTCAGGCGCTGGCTCGGAGAGTGGGACGGATTCGCTGACGGAATGCCTTCGGCCAAGCGTGACAGTGCTGTGACCGACGAGGAGATTGCGGGCCACAATCTGGTGCTTTTCGGGACCCCGGCAAGCAACACTGTCCTCCGGCGGATGGCGGACAAGCTACCGATCCGGATTGGCGACCACGAGTACGAGGTCGCCGGGAAGACGTACAAGGGGGATGACTTGGGACTGGTGATGTGCTACCCCAACCCTCTGGCTCCGAATCGGTACATCACGATCTATGCGGGAGAGCTTTACGGAGGAAAGTGCGGAGTCAACCACAAGCACGATCTGCTTCCTGATTTCATCGTGTTCAGGAAGGACACGTTCAGTTTCGATGACACGAACGAGCACCGGGTGGCCGGATTCTTCAATACGGCTTGGCAGCTCGACTCGGACCTCACGTGGGTGGGGCGATCGCCGGGGAAGTAGGCTGTTGGCCCGGTGGGGCGATCTCAGTCTGGAATGACTGTGCTGAGGAGAACCATGTCTGATTCGAACGGGTTCCGGCGCAAGCCATGGTGCGTTGACGGGGGCATCCCTGAGCTTGAACATCGAAAGTATGCCAAAGCGTATCGTGAGAGTGAGGATTACGCCGAGGGTGTGCATCTGTACTTCGGTGATGTCCACAAGCACTCGAGCTTGAGTCCGTGTGCAAAGGTGAACCCCTACAACGGGACACTTGCTGAGTGCTACTGTCACGCCCGGACCGTGGCAGGTACCGATTTTCTGGCGATCTGTGATCATGCGGAGAGGATGACCGAGGGGCAATGGTCCGAATCCATGGGCCTCGCCCGGGAGACCACCGTTCCAGGCGAATTCATCGCGTGGCCCGCGGTTGAGTGGGCAACCCCTCTTTACGGGCATCGAAATATCTACTTCCGTGACTATGACGTGCCGCTGATTTCCGGCCGGGAGATTACGTCGCCCCCGAAGCTGTGGGAGCACATACGTGCGCTCGGCCTGGATGCCCTGACGATTCCTCACCATGCCGCCCGTGAGCTGTCGGCAGACATGACCCGCACGGACGACGAGCTCGAACCTGCACTGGAGATCTTCTCGGGCTGGGGGAATGAGGAGTACTACGGCGCTCCCCTGCAGGATACCGACCGGTGTTTCACCCGCAACTTTGCGGTTGACACGTTGTTGCGCGGTTTCCACATGGGTTTCGTCGGTGGGGGGGATGGGCATCCGGCCCCGCCTGCCGACTCCGGGATTACCGGGATCTACGCGAAGGATCTCACCCTGCCGAGCTTGTTTGAGGCGCTAAGGAATCGCCGGACAATCGCGACTACCGGCGCCAAGATCCGCGTCGATTTCCACATCAACGGTTTTCCCATTGGTTCGGTCATTCGCTTTAATCAGCATGACATCAATGAGCTCTTTCCACTCGAAATCGGAGTGACGGTGCAGGGCACTGACACGATTGAGCAGGTGGATATCGTTGAGAACGGCATCACGGTGCACACGAAGACAAAGCCTCGGGCGCGCCTCGATCAGATGGCGTACCGCTGGTTTCGTCCGTCCGGCCCGACGGATGGGGTCAAGCGCATTGGCACATGTAACAACGTGTCGCGGTTTATCTACGTCCGGGTGAAACAGCGAGACGGTCATATGGCCTGGACCAGCCCCATCTGGCTGGATTTCTACTACGATGAGTAGCGGAGTCAAGGAACGAGAGCGATGAAGCGAATTGGGTTGATGGGGTGCGGCAAGGTTGCCGCCTATGGTCACTTGCCCGTGTTGCATGCGTCAGAGGATTGGGACCTGCATGCCATCTTCGACCCGGATGCCGGGCGCCTGGCGGAAGCAGCCGAACGCTTCGCCGTACCACACGCCTGCACGGACGTCGATGCGTTCTTTCAGGCGGGGTTGGACGCTGTCGCGATCACTTCTCCCGCGCCATGCCATGCCGCGAACGTCGCAGACGCCGCTCGGCACGGGTGCCACATTCTGTGCGAGAAGCCATTGGCCATGGACGAGGCGGAGGGCACCGACATGGTCCGGGCGGCGGCGGCGGCCGGCGTCATGCTCGCCACCGGATTCGACTACCGGTTCAGTCCTGTTTCAATGCGTATTCGGGACATGGTCTCCGCGAGAGTGATCGGAGACGTGCTTTCTCTGCGGTTGGTCTACATCTGGAATTGCCACGGGAAGTATGAACGGGACGCTGGTGGGCACCCGGTTGAGCAGGCTCGCAGAGCTGGACGCATGGAAGAGGGTGGGCCGATGGTCGATTGCGGCGTGCACCAGATTGATCTGGCTCGGTGGTGGCTCGGGAGCGAGGTGGCTCGCTGGTCTGCGGCGGGAGCGTGGGTCGATGACTACGAGGCACCCGACCATCTGTATCTGCACATGGACCACGAGTGCGGGGCCCACTCGATGGTGGAAATCAGCTACAGCTATTGCCACACGACCAAGGAGCCGCTGAAACGGTTTCTCTATGAACTGATCGGGACGGAAGGCCTGATCCGGTACGACCGCGAGGCACAGGTCTTTGAGGTGCGGACCCCGCAGGGGACGGAACGCCTGCCCTTTGCCGGTGAGAAGAACTTTGCTGGGATGTATGAGGCATTCTACGCTGCTTTGGGAAGTGGTGACCTCGGGGATCTTCCCAGTGGACGGGATGGGGTGATAGCGGCGAAGATCTCACGAGAGGCAACCAACGCTGCTATGGCCGGTCGCCTCAATTTGTAGACAGGAGCCGAGAACGGAGCAAACGATATGTCTGACGATAGGCTTGCCGGAATCCAGGCGTTTTTTGAGAAAGAGGATACGTACGCGGCCCTGTCGGGGGTCGAGGTGCTCGAGATCGGTGAGGGATATGCCAAAGCTGCCATGAAGGTCAGCGGCGATCACCTCAATGGCGTCAAGAGTGCGCACGGTGGAGCGATTTTCACCCTTGCCGATTACGCCTTTGCCGTGGCCGCCAATTCACATGGGCGGATCTCTGTCGCGGTCAATGCGAGCATTTCGTTTTTCAAGGGCACGCCCGAAGGAGGGATGCTCTACGCGGAAGCGGAGGAGATCTCGAATCATCCGAAACTGGGCTCGTATGTCGTGCGCGTGACGGACGAGGTAGGCGACTTGGTGGCGCAGTTCCAGGGGATGGTCTATCGCAAGCGTGACGAAGTCCCGATCGATCGGTAGGTCATGCATGACGGTGCGTCCGAGCATGGCAGCCCGGGACATACTCCGGTAAGAGCAACCAATGACCGAGTTCGTGACAGACCGGCAGATTTATGAGCGCGTACTCCTCGAGGCCGTGCCTGAGGCACGTGAATTCGTGTGGATTGCCACGGCGGATATCAAGGACCTCCATGTCCATCAGGGGAGCCGAATGGTCCCTTTCCTGGCCGCGCTGTCAGGACTGATTGATCAAGGGGTTGCGGTACGCCTGCTGCACGCCAAGGAGCCTGGGCCCATGTTCCGTCGGGACTTCGACCGTTTCCCGAACCTGATCGATGGGCTCGAGCGGATTCTGTGTCCACGCGTGCACTTCAAATCGGTTGTCGTGGACGGGGGTTTCGCCTACACGGGGAGTGGAAACCTGACTGGCGCCGGCATGGGAGCCAAGAGCGAAGGGAAACGCAATTTCGAAGCCGGCATCATCACCCGGGATCCGTGCCTGGTCGAGCAGATCATGGCTCAGTTTGATACGGTCTGGATGGGCGAGCGTTGCGGCGGCTGTCGGCGGAAGGAGTACTGCGCAGACTTCAAGGAACTCATGCGATTGTAGCGGGTGTTGCCCAGCGTTCCCGAGTGGCGGGAAGAACGGGGGAAACGTCTCGGTGAGCAGTGGTGGCTCTCTACCTATGGTGGTACGTTGGCTGCGGTCTTCAGAAAGGGGATTGCGCGATGGTGAAGCCCTCAATGCAGTCGACGACCCATTCGGCGATGGGGCGTTCCCTGCTTCGCTTCATCGGAGTGATTTTTCTACTGGTCACTGCCTCAGGCTGCCTGCCGTGGCCTTCCCCCAAGTGGTCACCCGATGGCAGACAGATTGCTTTCGTGGGGGAGGATGGGCTTTGGGTTGCCGAGGGTGACACGTGGAAGACGCGTGCTGTCCAACGTTCCGCACGACTCGTCTCCGGCCCCGTCTGGAGTGCGGACGGCTCGGAGCTCTTTTTCCTCGAGGCGTCGACAGACTGTAGGCAGATCATTCTGAAGCGAGTCGCAGCTGTGGGCGGGGTAGCTGTTGCCGTGCATTGCTTTCCTGCCTCGCGGGAAGTCGTCCATGGGATGGTTTTTGGGGCGGGGGCCCCGGACCCGGAGAAGCCCAGAGCATGGCTGCATCTGGCGCTGAACGAGACTTGTGGCATGGTGGCTCTTGAGCTGCCTATTGCCGCAGAGAAACTCCATACTTGTGTCTTCGATCTGGTGGCTTGGCGCTCGTTGGGGACGTTTGAGCGGCTCCTGGCTCCGGCCTGGTCCCCGGATGGTTCGCAACTCGCGTGTGTGGAGCTTGGCGCCGAAGGGCGGTTAGGCGGTGTTCGCGTCTTCGCTGTCCGTGGGGAGAAGATTGTCGAAGGGCGGTCAATGGTCTTGTCCCGCGCACACGGATCAGATTTTCCCCCTTCCCTTGCGTGGTCCCCGGATTCGCGGCGGATTGTCACCACCGACGGTGAGAGTTTGTGGTTACTCCATGCGGATGGCTCAAAGCCGGCGGCGAAGCAAGGGCCGGGAGGATGTGCCGGCTTTCTCCCTTCAGGGGAGCAACTCAGTGCGTGGCGTTCGACGGAAGGCAAGGAGGACAAACAGTTTGCCTGGGTTGTTCGTGACTTGTCCTCAGGGAGCGAGACGTTCCTCGCACGCCAGAGCGCAACCGCTATCCCTGCCCTGACCCCCCTCGCGTGGGGGCCACGTGAGGGGGGGTATGCATCCGCGTGGTATCTCCCCATGTTCGCCCCTCTGCTTCGGATTTCGCAGGAGGGGAGGTCACGTCCCTTGGCACCCACGTTGGCCCAGAAGCTGTTCCTTGCCTGCGCCCTTGATATGGAGGTCTTTCTGGAGCTGGAGGAGGATGGGGCTCTTAACGACGTCGGGCGAGCGTGTGCCAAAGCGATTGTCGCTTACGGGGATCTCCTTTCATCCTCCCAATCGTGGCGTGGACGTCCTGTGTTGGAGGCCCGCCTCGCGTTCTTGAAGACCATGTTGGGGCACACCGTTCCGGACGTTACCCGAGTTGTGGAGGGTATCTGGGCCATGGAGGACGGCCCTGTCCGGAATGAAGGGATCCGACTTGCGTATGTCCTGCTGCTCTCTCAAGGCGACCAGGCCGGCGCCTCTCGTTACGGCGCCGCCATCGGTAGCGACGAGAGGCGGGAAGAGCTCCAACGTGCCACCCGTGCTCTGACTGGAGTGTTTGGCAGAGCCGAGCTGACAGTGGTCAAGGAGGCCCTGGGTGAGAGAATCGACAGTTTCCTCGATGGTGACGTCTGCGCTTTGGGGAGAAACTGCCTCTGGGAAGCCAGATCTGCAGATCAGGCAGTTGGCCGGCCGGATGCGTTTGGGGCCGAAGCCGCTGCCTGGCAGCCCGGACCCGAGGAAGGCACCCATTGGCTTGAGGTCTCGTTCGGTTCTCCTGTTCCGGCTCAGGGACTTGCAGTCATGCAGTCACCGATGGCTGGCGGGATTGTGGCCATTGATATTCTCGGGGGCGAGGGTGCGGTTCGACGTGTGATTGACCATCCCGAGAATGGCATCATGCCGAACGCTGACGGGAGCATCCCGTTCACCGATCTGGCCTCGCCCGTCCACGGGGCTCGGATCTATGTCCAGTCGAGCGATCCGTTCGCGCCCAACGGGATTGACGCAGTGAAGCTACTCTCGCGGGCGGGCGACAGATGGGCCACCGGGGCCCATTGCAGCAGTGGGCGGAGTGATCCGCTTCCGAGTGTGTCCGAGGATAAGCTCGGCACTGTGGTCAGCCCTTTTAAGACATTTTCGGTCAGCCTCACGGGCCCCGTTGGCGTCCATGAATTCAGTACGACCAACGGTCGCTTGATACTGCCTGCGGGGGATTATTCCCCCAACCGGCAGAGCGTAGAAGCTACGGATGATGACGGTGCAGTGTGGGAGTTGTCCGGGAAATGGTCCGACGCCCCGGTTCTGACCGTCACAGCTCAGACGGACGCGGAGCTCGTATTTGGCTTCCCCCTGAGTGTTGAGCCCGTTCTGAGAGTCCGGGGCGACCGGCTGACGATTGACATGGCTCTCCGTGGCAAGCAGGGGCAGGTCTATGGGATGGGAGATCTAAGGTGCACGGGCCGGAAGCTCGCTCCTCCGGCTTTCGAAGTGCGCGACGCCGAGGGGGCAATCATCCGTTCCGGTGAGCTGGAATATGGATGAGGTGGCGGTATATGTCAGCACTCGTGGCGAGTGCCGGAAGAGCTACACGGTCAGGTGAGTGTGAAGGTCATGATCGACGCGGGCCCTTTCCCGGTCGAGTCTTTGGCAAAGGCGGCTAGAGTGGGCCAGGTGAAGAACTCGGTGGAGAAGTGATTGGCTCACCAGGCGGGTGCGGGCGACAAGCTCCCACCACTGTCCGACGTGATTACAGGCAAGTTTGAGAGGACATGCACGATGGCAACTGTTCCGCAACCGGCTCCCGTTCGGGGCGACATCGAGTGGTTTGTACACGATCGTTTCGGGATGTTCATCCACTGGGGAACGTACGCGCTGGCGGCTCGGCACGAGTGGGTGAAAAACCGCGAGGCCATCCCGGATGAAGCCTACCAGACGTACTTCGACTACTTTGATCCCGACCTCTACGATCCCCGTGAATGGGCTCGAATGGCGCGGGAAGCCGGCATGAAGTACTTCGTGATCACCACCAAGCATCACGAGGGGTTCTGCCTGTTCGACAGCGAGCACACAGACTACAAAGCCACCAACACGCCGTGTAAACGCGACCTGATCAAGCCCATGGCTGACGCGTTCCGGGCTGAAGGCTTGAAGGTCGGTTTCTACTACAGCCTGATCGACTGGCACCACCCGCATTACCCCATCGACCGCATCCATCCCATGTATAAGCGGATGACGCCGGACGAAGTGAGAGAAGCGAACAAGACGCGCGATGTCAGTATTTACCGGGAATACCTGCACAATCAGGTTCGTGAGCTGCTTACCAACTACGGCGACGTCGCCTACCTGTTCTTCGACTTCTCCTACCCGGATCCGGACGGGCACGGTATTGCCGGGAAAGGCAGAGAGGATTGGGCGAGCGAGGAACTCGTTGCCATGATGCGGGAGTTGCAGCCTGAGATTCTGATCAACGACCGCCTCAATCTCCCTTTGGACCAGCCTGATGTCCACACCCCGGAGCAATTCCAGCCGCGCGGCTGGGTCGAGAAGGGGGGCAGACCCGTATTCTGGGAGACGTGTCAGACATTCAGTGGCTCCTGGGGCTATCACCGTGATGAAGCCACGTGGAAGAGTCCCGAGCAGCTCATTCAGATGCTGGTCAACACGGTCAGCACGGGCGGGAATCTGCTGATGAATGTGGGGCCCACTGCACGAGGCACATTCGACTACCGTGCCAAGGATGCGCTGAAGGCGTATGGGGACTGGTTGGAGATCAATGGGCGCTCGGTCTACGGCTGCACCATGAGTGAGTTCGAGCCACCCGACGGGTGTCGCTTTACCCAGAACGGCAACGGCCTCTATTTGCATGTCTACAACTGGCCTTTCCGGCATCTTCACATCGATGGCCTGGCTGGCAAGGTGGCCTATGCGCAGTTCCTGCACGACGCCTCAGAGGTCCGCTTCAAGGAACACGAAGGCGCCCCCCACTCCGCGCTGGAAGAAGCTGTCGAAGGCAATGTTCTCACATTGGACATTCCGGTAATCAAGCCGCCCGTGACCGTACCGGTGGTGGAGCTCTTTCTGAAGTAGCTGTCAGCGGAACAGGAAGGACATTGGCATGGTCGTCAACAAACCGCAGACCGTTGATCCCACCCGTGAGCAGCGTATGGCGTGGTGGAAAGAGGCCCGTTTCGGCATGTTCATCCATTACGGCGCGTACTCCCAACTGGGGCGCGGTGAGTGGGTGATGAACCGGGAGCGAATTTCCCCGGCCGATTACGAGCCCTTCACGGATGCGTTCGCCCCCAAAGCGGACTGTGCCCGGGAGTGGGCCCGAACGGCCAAAGACGCAGGAATGAAGTACGTCGTTTTGACGACACGGCACCACGATGGCTTTTGTCTTTGGGACTCCAAGCTGACCAACTACACGGCTGTGCAGCGAGGGCCTGAGCGTGACATTGTGGCGGAGTTTGTCGAGGCGTTGCGTGATGAGGATCTGCGGGTGGGGCTCTACTACTCGCTGAAAGACTGGCACCACCCCAACTGGCTGGCGCGCCAAAGGGGCGATGAGCTTGGTCACGAGGAGTTTGTCCAGTATATCCACGGGCAGGTGCGGGAGCTCTGCTCCAACTACGGTAAGATAGATATCCTGTGGTATGATGGTCCCGGCCCTTACCGGGAGGACGGCTGGCGCTCCGACGAGATGAACGGCATCGCGCGTGAACTGCAACCAGGGATCATCATCAACTGTCGGTCACACACACCCGAGGACTTCGACACACCTGAGCAGCACGTCAAGCCCTCCCAGCCGGGCCGGGCCTGGGAGAGCTGCATGACCCTGAACACGAGCTGGGGATATCATCACGGTGATGACAACTACAAGAGTCCCGGAGACGTGGTTGGGCTGCTCTCAACCGTGGTACACGGCGGCGGGAATCTGCTGCTGAACATTGGTCCTGAACCAGACGGAAGCGTTCCACCACAGTCTGCGGACATCTTGCGCCGCGTGGGCCGTTGGATGCGGGTCAACGGCGAGGCGATCCGCGGTGCTGATCGTTCGGCCTTCCAGTGGGGATGTTACGGGCGCCCCACGCAGAAGGACAATGCAGTCTACCTGATCCAGACCAAGTACCTCGGTCCTGAGTTCACTCTTGCCGGAGCCGGCACAGCGGTCCGGGATGTTGAGCTGTTGGCAACCGGTAAGAAGCTGGCGTTCCAACAGGATGGGGACTATGTGACCATTTCCGGGCAACCGGAAGCGTCTCCGGACCCGATTGCCGCGGTGGTGAAGGTCAGCTTTGCGGATACACCGGTCTTCACACCCTATCCGGGATAGAACTTTCCTTTCCTGGCGCGTAGTTGTACGAAGCAAAAGGCAGGTGAGTATGGATCATAGCATTTCTCTGGGAGTTGTCGGTTACGGCGGGCGGGGGCGCGGTATGTGCCGACTGGCGTCCTCGTTCCCGGGAGTGACTATCGTTGCCGCGTGTGACACGGCCGCGGACAAGCTTGATCTTGCCCGGGAAGACTACCCGGACGCGCGCACGTTTGATGACTTCGAGGCCATGCTTTCCTCAGGCACGCTTACGGCTCTGCTGGTGGAAACGCCTGGTTGGGACCATGCGGGGTTCTGTGTCCGGGGACTTGAGCATGGGCTTCATGTGATGTCAGATGTGCCCTTTGTCTATACCGTCGAGGAGGGCGAGAAACTCTGGGAAGCCGATCAGAACAGCGACTCGCTGTTCATGTGCGGGGCAAACCCAAACATGTGGGGGTTCATCCAGGCAGCGGTCGATCTATACGAACAGGGCTTCCTCGGGGAACCCTATTACATGGAGACGGAGTACATTCACAATCTTGGCAGTTTGTTCGTGACCACCCCCTGGCGAAGCCGTTTCCCGAGCATCAAGTACTGCACACACTCTCTGGGGCCGCTGCTGCGGATACTCAAAGAAGATCTCCGGGAGGTGGCCTGCTTTGGGACAAGTGCGCCAGTCAGCGGACTTCCCAACTACCACGACGCCATGACCGCCTTATTCCAGACGGATTGCGGGGCTGTGGTCAAGCTCACCACTTGTTTCGCCAACCATTTCAAGGGAGGGAACCACTCTTGCCGGATCTTCGGGGCCCACGGGTACTTTGAGCGCTTCTCGGGGCGTGGCGGGTTGGCCGGGCCCTTTACCACGTTCAACTCGAGCAAGTTGACCGGGGCTGAGGCACCAATGAAGCTGGACGTCGATACGATGCTGCCGGCGTATGCCCAGAAAGCGGCGAACACCGGGCACGGTGGGGCAGACTATGTGCTCTTTGACCGGTTCTTTGAGGCGATCCGGACGAATGGCCCAAGCCCGGTCAATCTGCGTGATGGCCTGCGCATGACCCTCCCCGGCATCTTTGCTGCGGAGTCCGCGGCAAATGGGGGAGAGAAAACTCGGATTGTTTACCCGTGGGATTGATGTCGGGCCAGCAAAGACACGTCATAGCCCACCCATGTCGTCGGGGATGTCGGTGAGCCGTTTCCACTGCCGATAGCTCTCGGCTTCGAGTACATCGCAGTGTTCGTTGCAGGTCAGGTAGTGGTTGAGCATCTTGCCACCCGTGGTGAGGGCTTCCGCGTTCTGTTGGTCTGCGGACATCGCGTTGCAGTACCGCTCGATTGTGGGGTAGTAGTAGGAGAAGGTTGAGGCGGCCGCTGAGAAGTAGCGTTCGTTCTGTCCCGGGTTGGCCAGGATGTCGTTGAGTCGGTTCAGCCGCTTGAGGAATCCCTTCCGGCGGTCTGATGGCATACGGCTCAAGCACCGATCATCTTCCGAGTAGCAGTGGGGGATGACATCTATTCCGGTCAGCTTTCCTTCCCCGAGGTGCAGCCGCAACGCGTATCCTTCGTACCAGAAGTCCGGAAGCTCGGATGTCGTCTCCCGGCGTTTGGGGAACAGGAAGTTCCCGAGGCTATAGGCGATGACACCCTCTTTGTAGTGTTCCAGCCCTCGGCTGATGTGTGGGTGATGGCCGATGACTGCACTGGCTCCGGCATCGACAAAGGCATGGCAGTAGTTCACGATCCGTGAGGAAGGGAACGAAACGTGTTCTTTGCCGTCATGGAAGATGACAATGACGGTGGCCCCCTCCTGCTTTGTCCGGTAGACGTCGAGGGCGTTATAGGGCAGGTTGAGTGCGTTGGCGCCCGGAGTGGACGTGCCGGCATCGCAATCGCAACTCATGGTCAGGGCGAAGATCGCGATATCATGGCCCTTGACGCGCATCCTGAGAGGCTTGGCAGCGTCGGTCGCAGTCCGTCCTCCCCCCACGTGGTGGCAACCGGCTTTCTCGATGTGCATCAGCGTTTCCAGAAAGGAATCGCCGCCCCAATCGAGGGAGTGATTGTTGGCGACGCCGTAGACGTCGAATTCGGCTTTGGCCATTTCGGGGAAGATCTCCGGGGCGGCCCTCAGGTTTGGGCCGCACTTGTCAATAGGGGCGCCGCCGCGAGTCAGGGCCAACTCGAGGTTCGTGATGGCGAGGTCCTTGTCCAGCAGTTCCGGGAGAAGGTCACCGTAGACGGCTACCCCTTTGCTGGCGAGGAAGCTCTCCTCCACATCCGCGACCGGACACAGGTCGCCGGTGACGAGAACTCTGGCGTCATCGTTCGAGGCGTTGCCGAAACGGACTTGTCCGTGATCAGGAACTGTCAACATCTGGATCTCCTTGCGTCGTGGCAGTGGCACAACCCCACACATGTGCTGCCGGTGGGATGTATCCGGTCGACCGTTCGGAATACAGCGTGTGAACGTCCGTGTCAAGGTCCCTCTTTGCGTTTGCCGTCCTGTGCCCATACCTTCCGGCTTGACGTGTATACACAATGTTGACCGACAGGAACGCCGGGGGCGAGACCATGCTAACCACCGTATTCGACGCACAACGCACCTTCCTGGACTGCGAGGTGGCGACGGCAATCGACACTCTCGACGCGGATGTTGCCTTCCTCGGGGTTCCTTTCGGGATTCCGTACGCCCTTGGGCAGAGCGCTACAGCCGGAGCCCCCAACTATCTGCGAGCTGAATCTGCCCGTTTTCGCAACTCTCTGAAAGGAGGGTGGAATTTCGACTTTGGCGGTGTCCTGTTCGATGGCCTGGACGTCAAGCTGGTTGACTGTGGGAACGTTCCCGGTTTCCCCATGGATGTTCGACGGACGGTCGATCATGCGACCGAAATCGTCGGGGAGATCCTGAACTGCGGGGCCGTTCCTATCGTCTTTGGCGGGGATGATGCGATCCCGATTCCGGTGGTGAGGGCCTACCGTGAGCGTGGGCCTCTGGTCGTCATACAGGTTGACCAGCACCTGGACTTCCTGCGTGACCGCCATGGTGTGACTGAGGGGTACAGCAGCCCAATGCGGCGGATCTCGGAGATGCCATGGGTAGAGGCCGTGTTCCAGGTGGGGCAGGGCGGGGTTGGTAGCGCAAAGGCCTCAGACGTCGCAGATGCCCGTGCAGCCGGACACCGGATCTACACCGATTGGGACGTACATGAGCGTGGGATTGACGCGCTTCTGGCCGAGATCCCGGACGGGGCAGACTATTTCATCACGGTTGACTACGATGGGCTCGATCCGAGCATCGCCCCCGCGGTGAGCAACCCCGAACCGGGAGGGCTCACCTTCGCCGAAGCGCGTTCTCTTCTCTGCGGTCTGGCCGTGAAAGGGCGTGTTGTCGGCATGGACTGGGCGGAGCTCGTCCCGAACCACGATATTCACGCCTTAACGGCCTGTACGACCGGGCGCCTGATCCTGAACCTTCTGCATGCCATGGCTGTTTCCGGGCAGATTGGTCGGTAGAGGGCTCGATATCCGGGCAGACGGAAGGTGGAATGGCTTGGCCGCGAACAAGGGAACAGCGCGAGCCGGAACAGCAGGCGTGGTCTCAGGAGAGTTCTGCACGTGATTCAGGCGTGGAAGCAGACCCGGGGGCCGACTGGGGTCATGGGGCCTTGGTGACGCTGACTCTCAGGGGCGTGTTGTAGTCAGGCATGGCCCCAAGGATGTCCCACATTCCCACGGCCAGGAAGATCGTGCCTGAAGGTGCATCGGTTGGGACGGCAAACGACCGACTGAACGACTGCGTGTCACCTGGGGCGAGCCCCCCAATGTAGAAATTTCGCCCATTCAGCCACGCGTGTCGAGAGACCGTTCGGGCTACCACCGAACTCGCGTGGGAAGAACCATCGTTCTCTACCTCGACGGCGATCTCGATCCGCTGCCCTGGGGCCACGGTTTCGGGACAGGAAACCGTGACGGCCAGATCATCGTGTCCGGAACGTGTTGCGGGGCGGAAGTCGAGCCCCATTGCCGCCAGGATGTCGCCAGCTTTCATCCGCGCCTGCGCAGTCGCTTTCCCTGCCCGCCGAGCAATGATGTCTCTGGTGAGAGAGATCGTCACTTGTCCCATCTTCTGATGGGCGATCGTGAGCTCAGTTCCTGGGGTGGCCAGATCGTCAAAGACGCGGTGAATCAGTCCCTCTCTATCCAGAAGAACTCCTGCGGCATCGCACGTGATCTGAGATGACAGCATGGTGAACGTTTCCCCCGCGCAAGGGCCCAGCGGTAGTTCCTCCGAGCGCTTGGTCGCCTCTCCGCGGATTGTCTCCCCCGCAGCTACGCGGTAGACGATCTTCCCTCTGTCTGTTTCATCAGGAGCCTTGAACTCAAGCAGGACTTCGTAGATTCCCACCTCATGGTAGGTCACGGTATCGTACTTCGTCAGCAAGATGCGGGGCATGCAATCAGACGACGGGGCGATCTGCGCTCTGAAGATGTGTTCGTGGTCCGTCTTCAGAAGCTCTGTTTTGAGCAGACGCCCACGCTGTCTTGTGGGCGGTTGGGCCGCCCGCAAGGCAGTGGCCAGCCCGAAGGCGGCAAGTGCGAGGAGCAGGGCTAGCGTTTGTTGGCGATCCCACGGCGGAGCCAGGCACTGGATGGAGCTGCGCGGCGGGAACATGACGGGAGCGGTTGTACGACGTCTGCGATGGCTCACTTCTCTGTCCTCAGGCGATTCCAGCGGTCTACCCGGCCGGTCTTTCGACTCGTCACAACGGTGAAGGCCAACTCATCGTAGGAAGCGAAAGGCAGTTCACCGACTGTCGTTTCGGCGCCGAAGCGCTTGTGTGGGTCCCAGATGATCTTCATTGGCACCCCGAAACGTTCGCGTACTTTGCGGGCGGCTGGATCGGGGCCTTCCCAGGTTGAATTGGTCCAGACCGCGGAGGGAAAGCGTTCGCCAATGAGGGCTGCCTCAGCGGCGGTTGGGAGTCGGTAAGTCGCGTTTTCGCGCACACTGAGCCAACGGCAGAACTGTCGGGCCATGTCCCAACTGAGTCCGGTCATCGGCTTGTCCGCTTTGTGAGGAGCGCCGTCTTCCTTCCCGGTTGTGCTTGCCTTGAAGAAGGCGGAAAACTGCTGAGTTGACACCAACTTCTCACTGACATAGAACGAGTGCTCTCCGTCTGTTAGCAGCGTCATCGCCATGCTGTTTCTGTTTGCGAAGCCGGGAGGCGGTGCGACCCCTCGACGTCCGTTGAGAATGGCACGTTTGATCTTGGTGAGGCGTTTCTGCTGCTCTCCCTGAGCTCTGAGCATTCGGCGCAGGGCTTGATTGGCCTGCCCGATGTAGGCGCTGATACGTTCATCTGAGTATTCTTCGTCGCCAGCGGCCTTGAGCTGCTGCATCACGTGCAGGCTCTGCTCTCGGTCCTGGCGGAGCCTATCTGCCACGGCGGGGTGTGCATCTTGAGCCTGCATGTAGCGAAGCACTCTCTCGTCAGCACTCAGCCGGGTTGATGTCCCACTCTGAACAAGAGCGGTCAAACGGGTGATCTCTTGTTCCCGCTCTCCTGCTGCTTTCTGGGTGGCCATGAGCTGTTTGCGAATGGTGAGCACGCGTTCGCGCTTCTTTACCTCTCGGAGAGAGGCCACGCCTGTTCCGGCTCCGAGTTCAGGCAACGCTGCTGGTCTCTGGCCCTTGGTCTGGGAGAAGGCAAAAGAAGGAAAGATGAGAAGGGAAGCAAAGATGGCCAAGACGGCGTTGGAGAACGGGAGATGATGCATCAGTGTCGAACCCCACATATCGCTGCCTGATCCGGGAATGCGCTTTCACTGGAATCCCAGGGATCTGCACCTCAAGGAGCAGACCGCCGAGGTCACTATAGGCGACAGCCGTTCGCAATGCAACCGGACGCCATCGGCGCGTCAACATGCGGACAGGTGCGCTTGACAAGTCACTGAATCGTGGCAAATTACGTGATTTGTTCCAGATCGACTTGCATGTCGTCGCGTGTAACGATGACGGCAACGGTGGCAAGCGCCTTACCGTCACAGCTTGCTGCCAAGCGTTTAGAGGAAGGAAGTTAACGGGCTATGCCGAATACCAAATCCGCCGAGAAGCATCTTAGGACAAGCGATGAGCGCCGGGTGGCCAACCGGGTGCGGAAGACGCGCGTGAAGACTTACCGGCGGCGCCTTGAGGCCGCGATCGAAGAAGGCAATGCAGAGGCAGCTCAAGCTCTCTTGCCCCAGTGCTTCTCAGTCTTGGATCGGGCTGCTGCGAAGAGGACGATCCACCGGAACCAGGCGGCTCGTACCAAGAAACGCCTTGCTGCCCGGGTGGCCGCGATGGCCACTGCTGAGTAGAGCTGCGCGCTCTGAGCTTCGTGCTCACGACCAATTGATGATGACAAGAACGGGAAGATGCGACATTGGTTGCATCTTCCCGTTTTTCTTTCGTCAAGGGGTCAGACTATAGTGTGTGGGGTATGGTGTGCGCCGGCAGGTGGTGGGGGTGTAGACGATGGGTCCAGGACATGAGAGGGACGTATGAGCCAGGTAGATTTGCGGAGTGACACAGCGACTCGGCCAACGGCGCGTATGCGTGAGGCGATGGCCGCGGCGGAAGTTGGGGACGACGTTTTCTGTGAGGACCCGACGATCTTGGAGTTGGAATCCTGTGCGGCGGAGCTTCTTGGGAAGGAAGCCGCCCTCTTTGTTACCTCAGGGACACAGGGAAATCTCGTAGCGCTTCTCACCCATTGTGCACGAGGTGATGCGGTTATTTTGGGGTCTGAGAGCCACATCTATAACTACGAGGGAGGAGGGCTGAGCGCGCTTGGAGGAATGCTCGCCTGGACTGTTGATGACCGGGAAGGTATCCCTTCGTGTGAAGCCATTGCCGATGCCTGCAGGAAGCCGGATGTTCACTTCGCTCCCGCTCGCCTGTTGTGCCTCGAGAATACGCACAACCGAGCTGGAGGGTTGGCTGTGCCTCCAGACCGTTTTTCGTCGGTGACGGCGGCGGCGCGTGACTGTAGCCTGCCGATCCACCTGGACGGAGCGCGCCTGTTCGATGCGGCGACCAAATGGGACGTTGCGGTCAAGGAGTACGCCTCCGAAGTGGATTCCGTCCAGATCTGCCTTTCCAAGGGACTGGGTGCCCCGGCTGGTTCTCTGGTCTGTGGGACACAGGCGTTTGTTGACGAGGGCCGGCATTGGCGCAAACGCCTTGGCGGCGGGATGCGCCAGGCTGGTGTTCTCGCTGCTCCCGGGCTCATAGCCCTCCGCGAGATGCGCCTGCGTCTCCATGAGGACCACGCGAACGCCGCTCTTTTCGCTGCTGCCCTGGGGCAGGGAGGCGTGGTAGTGGAGACCTCGCCTTGGCAGACGAACATGGTTTTCTTTGCCCTGCCTGAGGGGGGGGCTTCGGGCGAGGAGTTCGAGGCGGCCTGTGCGGCCCGCGGGATTCTGCTGTTGGCCCTTGGCCCTCGTCGCGTTCGGATCGTGTGTCATGCGGATGTGAGCAGAGAAGATGTTGAGCGTGCGGGGCAGGTTGTCTTGGACGTACTCGCCTAGGAGATTCGCGGGGGAGGTCTTTGGGGTAGCGGCTTGATGCGGAACTGACTGGGAGCATCCAGGGATGTCGACTCAAGGTGGGCAGAAGAAGGTGGCTGTACTGGGGGCCAGCGGGATTGGCCGACACCACGCGAACTGGTGGGCTCTTGAGGGGGGCGATGTCTGCGCGTTCCTTGGGAGTAGCCCAGCGTCCATCGCGGCCACGCGGGACGTGTTGGCCGAGATGTTCGGCTTTGAGGGGCGCGGATACGATTCTCTGGGGGATCTACTAACGGAAGAGGAGCCGGATATCGTAGATGTCTGCACCCCCAATGCGTGCCACTATGCACATGCCGAAGAGGCCCTTGGGGCGGGGTGCGATGTGCTCTGTGAGAAGCCGTTTGTGTACGAACGCGGGGTTGCGCGAGACGAGCTGCTGGACAAGGCGTTGGGGCTGACTCGTCTGGCCGAGGACGGTGATCAGCTGTTTGGCCTGTGTACTCAGTACTATGTGACGGGCGAGCTCATCCGGGGCTACTGGGCCGAAAACGCTCCGGAGCAGGCGATCACCGGCGTGACCGCGACATTGGCTTCCCCTTTCCGGGAGCGGCCTCCGGGCCCCGTGGACGTGTGGGTCGATCTCGGCCCCCACCTTATCGCGGCCCTGCAGGCACTCTTCCCCGGGAGCACTGTTGACTGGGCATCCGTCGAGACAGAGTTCCAGGATTATCTGGCCAGGGCGACTTTCACGCTCAAGACGGCCGACGGGCAGAGCATCCACAGTGAACTCACTACCAACCGGACATTTGGGGATCCCTCGCACGTGCGGCGTCTCTGCATCAACGAGTGCCCGTTTGAGATTCAGGGAACCAGGGATGCCGATGGGGCTTTCTGCTCCAAGATCGTTTCCCCTCTTGGGACGTTCATCGAGAGTGATTCGTTGCGCCTGTTGGTGCGGCGTTTCCTGGGGGGCGAAGCGGCCGTTGGTCCATCCACGGCGTTGGCCAATCTGGATCGCATGCTGCGGTTCATCGAGGTGGCCGGGCTGGCGTAGGTTGCGTTGCGTTTCCCCTCTCGGCTTTCTCCAAGTTGGGAGGGGGGCTACGGCGTGGGAAGCGTCGCGAACACGGAATTCAGGAACGCAATGTCCTTCGCGAGTTCCTGTTCCAAGTTTTTGAGAGGGAGGGGGGCAGAGCCACGATTGACGAACTCCACCTCCACATAGCCATCGTTGCCGGCGGCGTTCAGGCACTGCACAAGGTGAGCCCAGTCGACTTCCCCGCGACCCAGGGGACTCATTGATCTGCCTGCCGGCGAGATCTCGTAGTTAATGGCGTGGATGTTCAGTATGTGTGGCCCCAGAAGTCGGATTTCTTCGGCAATTGTCGCCGGGGCTGTGCCCTGGATCTGGAAGTTGATCCGCAGTGCCGGGTGTCTGACCTCCTCAAGGGTCCTCATACAGCCCCACAGTCGGTTCGTCACCGTATGGCTGTGGCGCTCGAGAGTGATCAGAAGCCCCCTCTCCTCCGCCTGTTCGCAGGCGAACCGCAGGTCAGCCTGCACGCGCTCCCAGCCAGCCCCATCCAGAACCTCGGCATCAGCGCTCCCAGCCCAAATCCTGCAGGCTCTCGCTCCCAGGGCCTCGGTAACGTCCAGACTCCGCACCAATTGCGCTCTGAACGGTGGTTCACCAGCTCGAGCATAGGAACCGTATTGGGGCGCCCCCAAGCCGTGTTCACGCAATTCCTGGCGGATTCGAGCCACACCCTCTACGTCCAGGGACTCGGGGATGTGTGGAGGCTGGCCCCAGACCTCGATCCCTTGGGCGCCCACGCGCACAGCGGTGGCAATCACGTCAGGCAAGCTCAGACGGTCTTTCCATATGATGCTGCAGATTCCGGCCTTCATCATGCGCCTTTCTCTGGTTGTTTCCGGGTTGCGGCACCTTTTGCCGTTGCCAGGGCTCTACCATGGCCGTCCCCGGTACCAAGTCAACTTGGGCATCCGCGACCGCTGTGAGACGGTAGTGTGTGCCCGCCCTTGACAACTGCCCCTTTGCGTGGTTTGATAATCGGCTGTGGTTGACAATTTGTGAGCTGACCGGATTGGGAGGAGTGCGGACGTCCCTGTTGTTGGATGGTCGGCGCCCTGTTCCGGCGGTGCATAGGCCCATATGGGTAAGGAAAGAGGAGGCGACACGATGGCGGCAGAATCTGCGCTGAGATTTGGTTTGGTTGGTCTCGGGCTGGTGGGGCCGGCTCACGCTCGCTCCTTGGCCGAACTCGCGGATGCGGATCTGACCATCGCTTGTGACATCTGCGAGGAGCGTGTGAGAGCTTTTGCGGACGAGTATGGCTGTGACTGGACGACGGACATCAATGACGTGCTGTCTCGCGGCGATATTGATGTGGTCAGTGTCACGACTCCGCAGTTCACGCACCATGATCTCGCTATTGCGTCTGCTAAGGCAGGCAAACACGTCATCGTGGAGAAGCCGATTGACATCAACACGGGACGGGCGCAGGAGATCATTGACGTTTGTCACGCTCAAGGCGTGAAACTCGGCGTCATTTTCCAGAGCCGTTGGAAGAAGAGTTTCGTGTGTTTGAAGGAAGCGGTTGAGGCCGGCCAGCTTGGTCGCCTGCTGCTGGGCGATGCTTACATCAAATGGTTCCGCCCTCAGGAGTATTACGACTCAAGCGCCTGGCGGGGGAAGTGGGAGACCGAAGGCGGCGCTGCTCTGATCAACCAGTCGAGTCACACGATCGACACGCTCCAGTGGATTATGGGCCCGGTTGAGTCTCTTTTCGCATACTTCACGACCACGCCTGTCCACAACATCGAGGCGGATGATCTTGGCGTGGCGACGCTGAAGTTCAAGAACGGCGCCCTTGGAGTGATTGAAGGGGCAACGGCACTGAGGCCCGGCCTGCCGGAGCGCCTCGAGGTGCATGGTGAGAAGGGAACTGTGATCATTGAGGGAGGAGCGATCAAGCTGTGGGACGTCGAAGGGATGGACGAGGGAGAGATGAAAGAAGAAGCGGAGGAGCCTGTGGGAACGGGGGCCTCCGATCCCATGGCGTTCCCGATTTCTTGGCACAAGGCGCAGATTCAGGATATGATCGATGCCATCCGTGACGACCGCGAACCGAAGGTGAATGGCGAGGAGGGGCTCCGGGCCCTGCGGATCATCGAAGCGATCTACAAGTCCGGCCGTTCGGGAGTGGAAGTCACGCTGTAGCTGCAAGAGGTCGGGGGGGGATTCCGGCGGGAGAGGGACTGTGGGAGCTCAGTCCCCGCGCGGGACGGCGTCTCTCATTTGCCGCACGGTGTGAGGACCGGCTGGGTGGAGACATATGACGTGGCTGCCCCGACGAGTCAAGGCTGAAGCTGTACCCGCCCGTCGGCGTATCACGGGTTCCGTTTTATCAACTTGAGGGCAAAGTCCTTTTGGAAGGGGGGCAGGGTGAGGTGGACGCCTGGGGCACTGGCCTTGACGTTCACGGATTCTCGCTTGGTCACCTCGCCGCTGGCCACGTCCCAGAACTCGACATCGTATCGACCTGGCTTGAGGGCCGTTACGTCAATCTGGACTCCTGCGTGTTCCTTGGCCGGTACGTTCTCCTGTTTCGCGAAGTAGTACTCGCTGTCGATTCCCCAGATGAGCACTCTCCCACTGCCGCGGAGTTCACTGAGGGCCAGAGCAGGGGATGTGATCGTGCGAACGGCGGTCTTCATTCCCCGTCGGTCTTCGTCAACTCCGAAACGGTGAAGCGGGGGATAGATTCCGTACATGTCTTTCTCGTCTACCAAGGCGAACCACCAGAACAGTGGGGGCACAGGAGATCCGCAGAAAAAACCTGTCCAGACGCCAAGATGCGCCTGCTTCATGAGGTTCTCCATGTTGTCGGCGTACGGCGACCCCCCGAACTCGGTGACCAGCAAGGGTTTCCGTTTGGAGACCCCGTAGGCGTGTCCTCCTCTGATAAGGGCCAACATCTGTTGGGATCCGCCGCCCTGGTAGTAGGCATCTGTGGTCAGGAAGTCGACTTCGGGAAGCTCCGCGATGCTGCTATTGATTCGTTTGTAGCTGAGCATCCAGTGGGTCGTAATCAGGTGGTCGTGCAGATCGATCGACTTGATGTACCGTCCCATCTCGCGGTGCCAGTCGGTGACCGGGGGGGTGGTGTAGAAGGTGTAGCTCGTCCCGGTCAGGTCGACTTCCGTGAAGAGCTTCCAGGCCATAATGTTCGGCGAGTATCCCCAGCGGGCAACCACGTAGTCCGCCAGTTTCTTGAAGGCTGCCTTTGCCCGGGCGTCCGTGAAGTACTCTTCGCAGCTGTTAAGAAAGCCGCCGTTCTTTGTATTGAAGGGATTCCTTGCCCACTCTGTGTCATACATGGTGCCGAACTTGCCGTGGTTGTTGAACACCAGGATCAGGGAGATCCCATACTGCTCAGCTTTGCGGAGTATGTGGTCCAGCATCCAGGCCCGATATTGATTCATGTGCCCGACCCCATGGAAGCCGGGGGCATCATTGATCCACTCCAGGGCTAGCCACCAGGAGCACATCCAGACCTCAACGACGTTGATATGGTTCTCGCTCAGTGTTGCGAACAGTCGGTCGTACAGAGGGAGGCCTTCGTCTCGCCATTGGGTGTAGGGCACTGTGGCCACGTAGCGTGTGTCAAAGGGGGATCGGACATTCATCCCGATGCCCCAGAGGGGATCGCCATTGTCCCAAGCCAGGAATCGGGAGTCCTTCTTGTCGATCCGGAGATAGCCGCGGAACGGCTCTGTCGGAGCAGCCGCGTCAAATGTCAGTGCGGGCAGCGGTTTCTGCCACAATCCGAACTTAAGCGTGGTCTGGGCCGTGTGTTTGCCCGGGACCATCGGCGTGTAGCGCACTTTGAAGAGAGGGTGCCCATAGGGCGTAAGACACTTGGTCATATCCTCAATGCCGGGATTGTAGAGGAAATCTTCGAAATAGAACCCCTGCAGGACGTCCTCCTTCCCATCAGGTCTCTTTACGGAGGTGGTGACACGCGCCTTCCGCGGATCGAAGGGATCCGCCATCGACCCGTGCCATTCGAAGGATAGTTCGCAGAGCTTCCCCACTGTGGGGTGACTCGGATTGGCCCCGTAGTTGCGGACCGCATCAGCGGGAGGGGGCTGTCCTGCAGTCGTCCCTGCAAGCCACACTTCCTTCAGCACAACCGTTCCCGTGAATGTGTCGGTCGCGCCCGTATCCAACTCCAGGCAACAGCCGAACTCAGTGATTTGTCCTGCGGTCATGGGATGCCAAGGACGTTCATGGCCGAACGGCTTCCAGCGCAGTTCTGCCATCGGCGACGTCAACGGCAGAGAAAAGCGCACCGGTACGCCCCGTTCGTCGGGTACCTGGACGCGCACCTGGCGCCACAGGTGGTCCCAGTCTTTGGTAAAGAACGCGATTACGGCTGAGGACGGGAGATTCTCAGGAAAGACCACTTCGATATTCAGGCTCTCCCAGCCGACGAGTTCCCTCGCGATAGGGGCGACGTACTCATTCTTGCCGGGCAGTTTTACCGCGACTGTGAGCCCCTCGCCGGGCTTGACCGCTGTTGCCGGCAAGGCGGCGACCGAGGGCTTGCCATCATCTCCGTAGGTTCTTGAAGACCACTTCTCGGGGCCTTTGGCGAAGCTGAACAGGGCCTTTCTGGAGGGGGGGGCGGCCGTGAGGATCTGAGCGGCGGCGAGCCAGGTCCCGATCAGGACGGTGCGGGCCAGACGTTTCCGGACAGGTGCTGGGATGAGGGGCGTCTTATACATTAGGGAAAATCACCACCTTGCTGAGGGGGGCCGCATTCCTACAAAGGAACTGGCCGCGAAACGCTCATCCAGCCAGAGGAATTCGCGGCCGGCTATCGCAGCGCATTGTTGTGCGCAGATCGTGTCTTTACGTGCGTGACACCGTTCGCATGCTACAGTCAATATAACGTCTCCCCTCGGCGTTTGTTGATCACGACGAGCGTTGTTTGACCGAGGATGGGCCATTTGGGCGGCCAAGTAGCCGTGTTTGGGCTGTCTTTCTGCTTTGCGGTCGCGTTGTTTTTTGTGAGGAAACTGGCGTGGAGATGTCGTTCCCCGCAAGGGAAACGAGTGGAGAATCATGTGCCCTCTGGGTTGGTTGCCCGGAACTTTATGGAGAAAATGCGATGCGTTCGGGTACCTGGTCTGAGTTCCGGGAGCATTGTGCGCGCCCGGAGCGGGTTGTTTGGGCAGTGAGTGCCTATGACGGGAAGCGGAGCATATGTCCGCTTGGATGGAAGATGAACACATCCATCTCCCCACCGATGATGGCGATCAGCGTCGCCCCGGGCCGCTTTTCCCATGGCCTTATCTCCGGCAGCGGGGAGTTTGTCTTGGCGTGGCCGGGAGCTGACCTGGCTGAGAAAACGATGTTGTGTGGGACGAGCAGTGGGCGAGATATCGACAAGTTTGCCGAGGCCGAGCTCACGGCTCTGCCGGCGACAGAGGTCCAAGCACCACTCGTGGCGGAGTGCATTGCCAATCTGGAGTGTCGAGTGGTGGAACAGGTGACGACCGGAGATCACACGATATTCGTGGGGGAAGTGGTGGCCATTTGGGTCAGCGAAGTACCGTCCAGGCAGCTTTGCTCGATCGATCATTCGCGTGGGTACGACTTCCTGGTTGAGCGAGGCGGCTACCGCTTTGGCGTCGTGACCGAATAGCGGAGTGGCAAGACTCGCCTATCCCCCCGCCTTTGCGGCGTGCCTCAGCGGGTCAGGCAGGAGATGCAGTAGGCGAGCATGAGTCGGAGGTCATGTCTGAAACCCGCTGTCGCGGCGTACATGACCTCGGCGGAGTACCGCTCATCGTCATCTGGGGTCTGACCGTAAAGTACGCCCGTCTCGGTGACGAGGCCTGCTTTGGCGTGGAGGTACAGGTCGCGCCAGTCGCCAGGGAGCTTCTCTACTGCTTCGGGATCCCGGGGAGGGACGCCGACGAAATGGAGGTGTCCAGCGGCGATGCTGAAGACTCCGGGCAGTAGATAGAGGAGCGTCCCAAGGATGCCGCCTCCCGATTGGGCTTCGGGGGCAGCGCTGTCATCGGCAAACGGGATGAAGCTGTACTGTGTGAACGTCTTCCAGTGCATGGGATCCGGGGGAGCGGGAAGTTTGAGGGCCGTCCGGCGGAAGAGCAACGGGCCTCGCCGCATGGGTTTCAGGATCACGGCGGCGACCAGCACAAACGGTAGTGCGAGGAGGGCTGCAACGCATCCCGTGAGCCTGGAGACAGCGGTGTTGACGGCGTGCCGGAGATCTCTGTCCGCCAAGCTTCCCAGAAGGAAATCCTCGACCGGAACGGCAACTCCCGCACTGGCACTGATGAGGCGGTTGCGGTCGACGACGCAGTGGTGCAACTCAAGACCCTCGCCGACAAAGCTCTTGGGAAGTACGGTCGAGTTGATCACGCTGGACTTTCTCTCGATGACACATCCTTCGCCGACGACAGCGTGGGGCCCCAAGCGCACCCCTGGACCGATGCGGCAGTTGGCGGCGATGTAGACGGGGGGCCTGAGGGCCACCGTCGGATGCAGGCTGACATTGCGGGAGAGCCAGATTCCCGCGTCGGCTTCGAACCCACCGTGCATCAGTGTTCCCATCTGTCCGTCCAGAATGTCTCTGACGGTTCCCAGATAGTGGGCCGGAGTCTCTGTGCTGAGCAGCGTCTCGCAGGTTGCCGTGGAGGTGTCTGTTTCTGAAGAGGCCATCACGGCCAAGGCCTCGCCGAACTCTTTCCGCGAGGCCTCGCAGGGCAGGGCAGCGAAGGCGTGAGCAGGCAACCAGGCCCACCCCGTCCAGGCGTCTCCCGAAGGCGGAGCAGAGATCGGGACAACGTGCGGACCGCTTGGCTTCAGGCTCCGGAGGTCGCTGCACGGAAGGCACCCGGCATCGGCAAGCAGGATCAATTCACTCGGATCGGCCCAGGAGAGCGAGCGACACCGGGCGTATGGCTGTTCGGGGTCACGCGCGAGGTGAAAGCCGAACGAACACCCCCAGCGTGTGCCGTTCTCCAGGAACTGGCGCAGGCGCTGGGCTTCCTCGCACAGGATGAACTCGATGTCGGTGATGCCCTGGGCCGCAAGGTACTCCACGACGTGTTGCAGGAACGGTCGGTCCAGAACCGTCAACAGAGGTGGCGGCCATCTGGGCGGGCTCTGCTCGTGGGAGGACGGGGCTGAAGTGGCTGTTACAATTGCTTTCATGCGGCCCAGTGGGTGCCCTGGCCCGGCCGCTTCAGAACTCCCGGATCGGTGAGTCATGTGCTTGACGGCAGTCGAGCCCGTTTTTACGTTGACAAGAAGGTGAGCGAGGCCATACTAGACCTGCATGTGACCCGCGACCGGAACATAGTCCGGCAATTGGTCGGCGGCAATGGCGACGGGCGGCTGGAGACGGGTGCCCGTCACCCAAAAGAACTGAATGGACCTGCAGCTGCATATGGCGGAACCGAAAGAAGCCATTTCTTTGCCTGAGCGAATGGAGTTGCTCGACGAGCTTTACGCCCGGTACGGCAAAACCGCCGGGGCGTCTCGTCGGCTGACATACCTGCGCAAGAAGTACTCGTGGATCATCGTTGTCGGCAGCGTTTATGTGATCAAGCGCCTGCTTGATTTGGTCGTGGTCATTCCGTTGCTGCTCCTGTTGAGTCCCGTTTTTCTGATCATCGCCGCGCTGATCAAGCTGACGGATGGTGGAGACGTGTTCTACATGAGCACGCGGGTGGGCAAGTGGGGGCGTGAGTTTCCCTTCCCGAAGTTCCGCTCAATGGTACTGAACGCGGCTGAGATCAAGGAGGCCTTGCAGGCCCAAAACGAGCACGGTGCGGATGGGGTTACGTTCAAGATGAAGCGCGATCCGCGGGTGACGTGGATTGGGCGCTTCATGCGCCGGTTCAGCCTTGATGAGCTTCCCCAACTGTGGTGTGTGCTTGTCGGGCAGATGACGCTGGTCGGGCCTCGGCCGCCGATCCCGAAAGAGGTGGCGCAGTACACGCTTGTTCAGCGTCGCCGACTTGACGCCACCCCTGGGCTGACCTGTATCTGGCAAGTCAGTGGCCGTTCGGACATCCCTTTCCCGGAACAGGCCAAACTCGACGTCAAGTATATTGAGAGCCAAAGCCTCTGGCTCGACCTCTGTCTCCTGCTGAAGACGATCCCCGCCGTACTGTCGGGCCGTGGTGCTTACTGAATCGCGAACTGTTCTTCCGCATCCGACGTCCTGAGGACCCTCAGGACATCACTCCTCGCATTCCGAATGGCAAGTGGTTTGTCGTGCTGGGCTTGTCTACGGCGGAGCTTGAGCAGGAGAGCGACCCCTGCATTGTCCACCGACGTGCACGCTCGCAGATCAACCGAGCACGGTTTTTCGGCCAACGCGGCGACCGCGGCTTCGGCGTCAACGTGGTTGAGAGCCGCGGCATTCAGCTCACCCCACACCCGCAACGTGAGTTCCTCGTCCGACGTCTCCACTGAGAAGAGGCAAGGCCTGACCTTCCAACAGTCAGCCAGGCGGGACATGACGTTTGTGTGGCTTCGGCACAGGCGATCCTCGAAGGCATCATGGATTCGGCAGGAGTGGAGCAGAGCGACCAGGGCCTTGCGCAAGCCTACAAGATAGACTGGGACCTGCTCCTGCTCCGAGAGGCGCAGCAGGTCATACAGAATCCCTTGGCAGGATGCGCTCAGGAGCTGGAGTTGGGCGCAGTCCAGAACAACCGCGTCGGGTCGCGGGTCGCTGTGGAAGGGCGCGTGTAACGCGGGTACATCTGTCGGGGCAAGGACAGCCGGGAGACGGAGTTCCCGCAGGACGCGTTCCCCGGCAATGTAGAGGGCGTCATCCAGGGGGGGCGCAGCGGCGGGCGCCCGCAGTCGGAGCATCTGGTAGCGCACGATTCCGGGCAGAACGGCGCTGCCGAATTTGGTCAACCCGATGAAGTAGCGCTTCCACAGGCGTCGCGGTTCGGCCGCCAGCCGATAGAGCCATTCGACCCCGGCAGTTTGCATCCACTGGGGGGCTCGGGGGGTACGCCCTGTTATGAAGTTGAACGTTCCCCCGATCCCGAAAGACAGGGGGACGCGGAGGCGGTGCTGGTTGCGCTGGAACCAGATTTCCTGCTTAGGGTTGCCGAAGCCGATCATCAGGAAGTGTGCTCCGGAAGCATTGATGCGCTCACAGATCGGTCCGTCAGTTTCGGGAGCATCCACCAACTTCTCGCCTCCGGTGTGGACGAACGGTGAGTCGACCCCGGCAATGGTCAGCCCCGGGTGTCTCTCACACAGGACATCGGCCGCTTCCTGGGCCACATCCAGTGCTCCTCCGAGGAGATAGAGGCTATGTCCAGTCCTGGCAGCGCGTTCGGCAATGGCGGGAACCATGTCGGCTCCGGTGACTCGCTCTTTGTAGGGACACCCCAAGAGCCTGCTGGCCCACACCAGTGGCATACCATCGGCCGTGCACATGGTGGCTTTGCGGAGAATGCTCACCAATTCGGGGTGTTTGAAAGGGCCCCGGCCAAAAGGGAGGCAGTTGACCAGAAAATCGACATTGATCGTCGCGATGAGGTGAGCGGGCTGTTCCGAGCCGGCCCAGGAATCCGCCAGCTCAAAGAGGCGGTCAAGGGTCTCGTTCATGTCGAGATTGTCGAGCGGAATCCCGAGCACCAGGCTCTTGGTTGCTTCCATGGCCTCCTCACATCGAGGTGTTGCGGTCGCTGTCGTTGCCATCGGTGTTCCCTGGTTCGGATCGGTCGAGGTGTTCAGGCATTTCAGCCTTGCGTTGTGTGCGGTGCCAGTGCTTGGCCGGTCCCTGCAGCGCCATGATCGCATAGAGTGGGATCTTCCAGGCGATGAAGATCGGAGCAGCCAGTAGAGAGAGCCACACGATTGGGGGCTCGCGGTGGAGCAGCAGGCCTGCGCTGACGTACGCGGCCATCGTTGCGAGACAGCCCAGAAGCCATGCTGTTCCCCAGGGGCACAGCAATGCCGCGGCCAGTCCCACGGCCAGTTGTGCTCCCACGAGCAGAGACAGTGGCGGCACCATGAGCTCGAAAATGCCGTCGAGACAGGCGAGTTTCCCGGTCTCGAGGAAGCGTTCTGCCAGCGGGGGTAGGTATTGCTTGAGCAGTGCCAGTCTGCCGCCTTCCCAGCGCATGCGCTGAGAGCTTGCCTGGCTCCCGGTTGTCGCCATCTCGCCGTAGACCACCGCTGCCGGATTGTAGTGGACGAGGATGTCGTCGAGGAGAAGGAGAAGGGAGAACTCGATGTCTTCAACAATCGAGAATGCGGGCCATCCGTACTGTACTATCAGTTGTGTTCGCAGGGCCAGACCATTGCCTTTGAATCCGGCCGTCCCTCCGATCACATTCCGGCCGGCCGGCCGGATGTGGTGAAAAACGGCGAGCGCGGCTGCGCTGAGAGCCGTCCGCCAGCTGTCCCTGGGGTTGGCGACCCCGTAGAATCCCTGGACGGCCGAGACATCTGGATGCGAGAGGCTCGCGGAGAGTTCACTCAGGAACGCCTTGCAGACGAGGGTATCAGCGTCCACGATCACAACACCGTCCGAATCTTGCCACAGGTCGCTGTGCTGGGTAAAAAGCCAGTTAAGTGCCTGCCCCTTTCCACGTTCTTCGAGGTCTGTTCGCTCAATCGCTGTCGCCCCGGCCTGTCGTGCTTCCTCGGCTGTGCGGTCATCGCAGTTGTCGGCAATGACGATGATCTCCCGACTATCCGGAGAGTAGCTGGTCGCCAGCAGGCTTTTTACTGTGGCGGCGATCTGTTGTTCCTCGTTGTGGGCCGGCACAACAACAGTCAATCGGAGGGGAGGAGCTTCCGAGTCCGTCTTTCGACGGAACAGGAACGCTGCCAGGACGAGAACCAAAATGTAGGCCGTCGGGATGGTCACCACCACGGCCAAAGCGAGCATTAGGCTCTGCGTTACGGGCATTTTGTCAGGCCTTTCTCAGTGTCTCCTGAGGGCGCGTCTCACGCGGGGTGGGAGCACCACTCATTCGTCCAGATCACGACGCCAGGACTCTTGTGGCTGCCGGCGCAGACTCTCCCTGAGGAGCATCTTCTACAGCATCCGTGAGAGGGTCGCCAGTAGGGTACCCCGTGGCTGCGACAGCGGTCAGACCGCCCAGTGTGAGTGCAAAGATCGGGTTGACCATTCCGTTGGGTAGATTGTCGATGCAGTAGATGACCAACAGGACGGTCATGACGGCAAAGGGGGCGACCTCCGGCATGCACCACGTCCGCATTGGGAAGCGTCGCCAGAGGAAATACACTGGGGCCAGGAAGGCTAGGAAGAACAGCCCCATCCCATAGAATCCACGCGTCCCCAGCAGGATGATCCACATGCCATCGGTCACAGCCAGGTCTCGACCTTCAGCATCCCTGATCCTTGAGCGCCCCCAGCCGCCCCAGCCGAAGGCAGGGCGTTGGAGGGCTTTTTTGGTCAGAAGTGTTTCGTTCTCAAAGCGGAAAGCAACGGATTGCGCCCGGTCGGGGCGGACCCGAGCGATTGCGCGGACGACATTCATCCCGTCCCAGGCCCCGAACGTTCTCGTCCCGATATAGGCCGGCGGGACAAGCAGCAGGAAGAGCAGAGGAATGGCAATTCTTGTCTTCGCTGCGGCGAACAGCGTGCTCAGTGCGGCGATCATCAGGAGAAGGGCACCGGTGGATTTGACCATGACGGTGGTGAGCAACATGACTCCCACGAGAAACGACGGCAGGAGATTAGAGCAGATGTGGTTGAGCGTTCCCTGCCACGGCGGATCCGGGCGGTCGTGCCCTGGGAAGAACGGCACGTTCCGGCGCAGGAAGGGGGCCAGCACGCCGCTTGCGAGCAGCCACACGCCGATTACCGAACCGGCGGCCATCCATATCCCGACCATCAGCCCATGCTCCATGAAGACCATTGGGCGGTAGCCGCCGTAGCGGACGGTCTGAGCAAAACTGTGTTGATGGTACCCGTAGATGAGGCGGTGCAACTGCGGGCTGAATCGCACTTCAAAGAGACAGAAAGGGACGTAGACGAGGCCGCCGGCAAAGACGGCCAAAGCCAGCTGGCGCACGGCTTTCAGATCGGTGATGTAAATCCGGCCTACATAGTACGGAAGCCCCCAGACAAAGATCTCACTCAGCGACCCCGACAAGCCGTCGTATGGGCCCAGACCATTGCTCAGTGAGGATGCCAGGGGGGAGAAACAGTAGAGCGCCATCGGGAGGTCCATTAGAGAAGGACGCAGGGCCACGAGTCGCTTTACATCCGTGAGGGCTGTTCCGAGCAGGATTCCCAGGCAGGTCACTGACATTTTCGTGATGTCGGGCATCCCTCCCACGTCGATCCTGGCCACCGGCAGGAAAAGCCAGGCAGCGAGGAACGAGAGAAGTACGGCTTTGCGAGGCGGGAACCTCAGGAAGATGACAACGACGACCGGGAACCAGATGACGTACATGAGGACAACCATGAATCCGCCAGATTCCATGAAGTGTCTCCGTCGTCGTGTTCGCGTTGTCGTCGAGTGTGCCCGGGGGTTTCTCCGCTCTGCCATATCCGCGCGAAGCACCCACCATGTTCTGTGGCGGCTGCCCTGTGATGGCGGGGCCGGGACACCACAGCCTATTCTCTCGGGCTGATTCTCTCATTGCCGTGCCCCGGCTCATCTCTGAGCACACGCACGGGTTTCAGCCCTACTGTTCCCGGGAGGACCTCTCGTCGGGGGCCGGTGGCTCATCCGGGAGCACGTGTGCAGGGATGCCGACAGCAGTTGCTCCATCAGGTATGTCGGTCAGGACGACTGCATTGGCGCCGATTTTGGCGTGCGCACCAATGCGGATCTCTCCGAGGACCCGGGCTCCGCCGCCAATGTCGACATGGCCTTCAAGGTATGGGACCCCAGAGTCGGCGTCTTTCGTGCCCAGAGTGACTTGCTGGAAGATAAGGCAGTTTGGCCCGATTTCGACGTCCGGGTGGATGACTATTCCATTTGGGTGCGGGATGAGCAGGCCCCCGGCTATGTGACTGTTCAGGGGGATGTCCGCTCCGGCAACGACACTCCAGTAACGGTGCCGCAACACCGCTGTGATCCGCTGGAGGCTGGCGATGATCCCGCGCTTCTGGATAGCCTTCTGGTAGTCGCGGATGGTGCGCAGAAGCCGCCTGCCCGGGTTCCACTCGCGCGGCACGAGGGCCTCTCTTGTCCAGTCCGGTTCGCTGGCCGAGACGGCGTTGGTGCTCGGCGGCGACGGGGGTATTTCCGGTTCAGGTGTTTCGGTGGCGGACATGCGTGTTGCTTCGTTGCTCGGCTCGTTTCAGGGAGCGTGCCGTTCAGCAGCTCTGGATGAGTTGTAGGACCGCTTGCTTCAACCACTCGAAGACGGCAGAGCCGACATCGACGATGGGGGGCTTGATGAGGAAGCCCATTCCTACCAGCGCGGCAGCTCCAGCCAGACACGCCAAGTCCATGAACGGTGTCCAGACGCGGTACCGACGCACACAGGCCACGAGGAAAGGATGAGCCAGCCACGGGGCCAATGCCGTCAACTTAAGCGGGCAGAATGCCATGGCACCTGTTGCGGCGCAGGCGGTTAGCGCTATATTGGCAGTGTCTCAGGTGGGCGCCGAACAGTGCAAGCCA
>Ga0209045_1000782_pt1 | contig 34175 bp, 21 predicted proteins | sample SaaInlLV_10m_DNA_4_FD_184664 | JGI IMG/M metagenome (GOLD analysis project Ga0209045, IMG submission 184664) | Marine microbial communities from expanding oxygen minimum zones in the Saanich Inlet - Saanich Inlet SI072_LV_200m_DNA (SPAdes) (version 2) | ecosystem: Environmental > Aquatic >...
AGCAGGTAAACGTCTCAGCGGGGACGCTGTCAGGCCCTGGCGAGATCTCCGGAACAGCTGTCACGGTGTTCCTGGAGGCCTACCAGAAGTCCGAGCGCAGGCCGAGCGATCCTCCCCGCACCCGCGAGTGGTTCCCCGATGTGCTGCTCCCCAATGCCCCGCGGGATGTCCCCGCATACATGACACAGCCTTACTGGATCGACATCAATGTGCCGCGGACCGCGAAACCTGGTCTCTACCGAGGGACGGTAACCGTCACTGCTGCCGGCAACGGAAGCCAGACCGTGCCCGTAGCCCTCACCGTCCGTGACTGCGAGCTCCCACAGGTGTCTTCACTCAGGAATGACTTCTGGATCACCACCCACGGTCCCCGCTGGTGGAAGCACGACACGCGCTCCGTTGAGGGCATGGAAGGGATCATGCGGATCGCCGCAAGGAACCGCATCAGCGCGATGCCTTCGTTCTGGGTCGAGCTCTACGCGACAGTCAAGATCACCCGTGCCAAGCCGGAGACATACACATTCGACTTCTCCGAGTTCAACCGATTTCTCCTCGCCGCGAAGCGCCATGGCGTGAGCAGTTGGAACCCAAACCTGGAGTGCAACCAGGGATGGGCCTCCTACTTCTGTGGGGGCTACGGCCCCGTGAACATACGTGATGCCGACAGCGGGAGAGAGTGGGAATTCGCGAACCGGTACAAGAAGAAGAGCATCCCTCTCGACCAAATCTGGATGGAGACACCCCTCTTCGAGCAGTTCTGGAAGGCCTATGTCAAGAACCTGAGATCAATTGGCATGCTGGAGACGGCCTGGTATGAATCTGTAGATGAGCCGAACGACACGCCTCGCATAGAACTGCTTCTGAAAATTCATGGCCAGCTGCGCAAGTGGGTTCCGGAACTCAAACTCATGAGTTGGGGAACATACCCCGCCCATCACTATGCCCGAGGGCGTGGCTGGGTAGATGCATGGGCTCCACAGCTGGGCTGGTACTCGGATGTCCGGGACATCATGCAGCATGACCAGAAGAGGAATGGGATAGCGCAGCACGTCTACACCTGCGGTGGCCAGGCCCGGGGGAAGGAAGGTGGTTTCACCCCCGACGGTTACGTCCGTGATCCAAACATCAGCAGGCGACTGATCCCCTGGATGTGCTGGAAGTGGAAGATCCAGGCGTACCTGTTTTACGCCATGAACGTGTGGCCGCAGCTGCCACAACAGAAAGACAGCGTCATCCCCCCTGAAAATCAACCATGGCCTACGGTCACACAAGTTCAGAAACAGCCCGTTTTCAATCTCGTGATGCCCGGACCGGACAAGACGCTCCTGCCCACGATCCGCCTGAAGTCATTCCGAGACGGCATGGACGACCATGACTACCTCACGATCCTGCGCGCGTTGGCGGCACGTCTTGATGACAAACCCGCTTCTGCAGCTCTCAGAGCGCAAGCAGCCCAGGCATTGACCGTTGATGACGAGATTATTACGAGTCCCCTTGTCTACACACTCCGTCCCACAGTCCTGCAAGAACGCCGTGAACACGTGGGGAATCTGATCGAGGAAATATCACGCGTCCTGGGTCAGGACCAGTCCAAAAAGTGATTCCGTTAGCCCGGGAAGGCGCTGAGAGAGGAGTAATCGGAGCATGGCACCTCTTCGACCAGGCTCAGTGCTTTGAGCAAGTCCCACGTTGACTGCACCTGAGCTCAGTGTGGAAGGCGGCGCCATCCGACGGCCTCTTCCCGAAGGCCTTCCCCGCCGCTTGTTTTGACGCCATTCTCCGCGAGAGCCACCAAGGAGGCACAGTGTGATGCGTAGGACATTCGGTTATGCACCAGTACTGGCGGGACTTCTGACGGGAGGAGTCGTCTGCTCCTCTGTCTCAGCCGCGACCATCGAGTTCAGCGAATTCTCGATCACCTTCCCCGGGACCACGAGCTTCCGGCTCACCATGGGGGCACGGGGCACCGGGATAGACGTCGGCAGCTACGGCATGCGCACCTACTTCAGCGCAACGAAGTCTCTCCCCGGGCTTCAGCCGCGCGGCAAGTTCCAATATCTGCTCGTCAAAGGCGCGACAGGACGCCCCCCTCACATGCTCCTCGACAACCATCCCGAGGATGAAAACGCAACCAAAGGCGCCATTGCCATCACCGTCCCAACCGTGGGCTGGCCCAATGGCGTTCACACGTTCCTCTGTTACGCGGACAACCGACCGGCCTCCGGCGCATACGTGGCCGCACGGAAGCGCATTCGAGTCACCATTGAGAACGGCGAGATTGTCGCCGGCAGATCGGGAGAACTGGACATGTTGCACGTGCGCATCACGAACTGGGAGGCAACCCCGGAAGAGGCGATCCCCGGGGATTCATTCGACGTTTCTGCCACTGTGGAGACCAACAGTCCAGAGGGCGTCCGGCTGGCCCTGACCAGCCCCTATACGGTCAGGCCGGAAGACACCCCGCCCGGCTTCGACTACGTCCTTGAAACGAAGCACTTCCGCTTCCCCGGGGCCGCGCAGGAGGGCACGTTCCGGATCCCGACGGTAGGTTGGTCACCAGGCGTCTACCATCTGTCTCTTCTTGCAGAGGCAACGGGAACCGATGGACAAGTGTCAGATTACCGTGATCTTGCCATCAGGATACCCGCGCCCAAGCCCCAGTTCGTAGTCACCGTAGAAGGTGACGTCCGGCTGACGACCGGCACCCATTTCGGCACGATATGCAAGCTGGCTGATAGCAGCGTACTGGCCCACGGGAGAGTCTCCCGTGACGGCGGCAGAACGTGGCAGAAGCTCCCCTCCAAGATCCCCATGGGACACCAACTGCGCGATGGCTCGATTGTCGGTGTGGGCATGCGCACCAAGCCTGCCCCTGGGAAACCCGGCTGGTTCGAGACAAGGGCCTACCTTTCACGGGATGGCGGCAAGACCGTTCGCTCATTCCGCACGAACGTACACGTACCAAATGCAAAAGCAGGAATCGGCCACGCACCGGCCCCGGGACCACTGTTCTGGCGCTCAATCGTGGAGATGCCCGACGGAGCATTGCTCGCAGCGATGTACGGTTGGTTTGTTGGCGACGAGTCTCCCGTTCCGGGCCAGCCGGGCTCGATGCGATACCGGACATTCCTGGTGGAATCCAGGGATATGGGGCACACGTGGGCGTACCTCAGTACGGTGGCCTACGATCCCGACATCGGCACAGAGGGATACTGTGAGCCGGTCCTGCGCCTGCTCCCGAACGGCGAACTGCTTTGTATCCTGCGCACCGGCGGGGACAACCGACCGTTTTGGCAGGATAACCCAATGTGCCAGACAAGCTCCCGTGACGGAGGCAAGACCTGGGACAAGCCGCACCGTATGGGAGTCGACGGAGTGTCCCCGGACCTGTGCGTCATGAGCGATGGGACACTGGCCTGCAGCTACGGACGCCCGGGAGCTGATCTCATGCTGAGTACGGACAATGGAAAAACCTGGACCAGCCACACATGTATTGACCCCGAACGCTACTCCGGCTACACAGCCGTGTGCGAAGCGGAACCCGGTGTCCTCCTCTACGGCTACGGCGCAATGAGGCGCATCGACGAAGATACAGGTCTGCGCGCCAACGAATTGCGCGTAGCCCGAATCAGAATATCACCGCGCTGAACAACAGGAGCACCATGACCACTAGACAGCCCGCACGCATGAGGTCCCGTGCCCACGCCTTCCTCCCGTCTCTATTGATGGGCGTGATCTGGCTCGCCTCCCCTCTCTCTGCTCTGGATCTCTACATCAGTCCGCGCGGCGACGATGCCTGGTCTGGAGACGCCGCCCGTCCGAACAAGAACCGAACTGATGGTCCATTCGCCACGCCCGAGCGTGCTCGTGACGAGATACGAACCCGGAGAGCAGGCGGAGACCAAGAATCGGTCACCGTGTGGTTCGCAGAGGGCATCTATCCCCGAAACACGCCTTTCGAGCTCGATGAACGCGATGCCGGCACACCCGATGCCCCCGTCATCTACCGGGCCTTGGAGAACGAACAGGTCCGCTTCGTAGGGGGCCGCATCATTCCCTCCCGGCACGCCAAGCCATTGACAGACGACGCCATCCGGCAGCGAATCATCAGTGTTCCCGCCCGTAGCGATATCCGTGTCATTGATCTCGGAGCCCTGGGAATCACCGACTACGGGACCATGAAGGCCCGAGGTTTCCGTCGCCCCTACGTCAACCCGGGGATGGAGGTCTTCATCGATGGGCGCCCCTTGCATGTTGCCCGTTGGCCGAATCGGGAGACCGTCCGAATCGGAGACGTTCTTGACCCCGGGTCGGTTCCCCGCGTAGGAGATTTCAGGAACCGCGGTGGACGCTTCACCTACGAGTTTGACCGCCCCGGGCTTTGGTCCCACGCCCAGGATATCTGGCTGTCCGGCCTGTTCGGAGTGGGCTACGCAGATGACACCATCAAGGTAGCACGCATCGACCACGAAAAACGTACAATCACCATGGCGCAAGCCCACATGTACGGCATCAAGACAGGCAGGGAATGGCTGTCTTACTACGCCCTGAACCTGTTGGAAGAGATCGACGAACCGGGGGAACTGTTCCTGGACCGTGAGGCGGGCAGACTCTACCTCTACCCAATTGGCCCGTTGAAGCATGCGGAGATCGCAGTGTCCATCCTTGAGGAGCCAATGCTCTGCCTGGAAGCGACCAGCCATGTCACCTTCCGCGACCTGACCTTCGAAGTGTCGCGCGGAATGGGGTGCTACATCGAACGCGGCGCCGACAACACAATCGCCGGCTGCACCTTCCGCAATCTCGGAACGGTAGGAGTCTGCGTCGGCAAGGGCATCGCTCCGTTGAAGGTGTACGCCCACGAGGGAACGGGTGAGCCGGTATCCCGGGAGCTCGGCAGCTGGCATGAGCACATCTACGAAAATGCCGCCTATAACAGAGAAGGGGGAACGCGCCATCTCATCACGGGCTGTGATATCTACAACACGGGCGCTGGAGGCGTCAGTCTCGGCGGCGGAGATCGCGCGTCACTGCAGCCGGCCGACAACACGGTCAGTAACTGCCACATCCACCACTTCAACCGCCTGGATCGCTCCTACAAAGCTGCCGTGAACATCGATGGTTGCGGCAACCTCGTTAAGCACTCTCTCATCCATGACGGCCCCAACAACGCAATCTACGTCCACGGCAACGATCATGTCATCGAGCTCAACGAGATCCATCACACCTGTACGCATGCCGACGACATGGGAGCCTTCTACATGGGACGCGACCCGTCCGAGCGCGGGATTGTCATTCGCTGGAACTTCTGGCACCACAACGGCTCGCCGGTCTCAGGGCGTCACTGCGATGTCTACTTCGACGACGGCTCTTCCGGGGTGACCGTGCACGGAAACGTGTTCCATGGCGCCCGGGGATGGGCCGCAGTGTTTGTCCACGCGGGCGTCTACCATCGTGTAACCGGCAACATCTTCGTCGACTGCAACCGGGCTATTCGCCTCGGGATGTGGTCTCCCGGGAAGTGGCAGAACTGGCTCCAGGGCGCCCTTATCCGAAATCGCCTGACGCAGCTCGCTCAAGTCACCAAGCCGCCCTACCTGACCCGTTACCCAACGTTGGCGCGAATCTACGACGAAGACTACCCCCGAGACAGCAACCTCGTCCAGGGGAACGTACTCCACAAGTGTCCGGACATCGCTCACGGTCCTGCAGCCCTGGCGGGGAACTGGGTCACCGATGTCGATCCCGGCTTTGCCCAGCCTGAAGCCCTGGATTTCCGTTTGGAGGATCTGACCCACGTCCGGCAGTACGTGCCTGACTTCGAGGGAATCCCCTTCGGAAAGATCGGTCTCAAACTCGATGAGTTCCGACGCTCACAGCCGCTGCGCCGCCCTGTCGTGATCCCCGACGACGGCAATCTGGTGGAAGGAGAGACGGTCCGTGTAGCGTCGCGCGACACGGGCGTGGTCCTTCGTTACACCCTCGATGGCACGACGCCGGGACCGAGCTCGCCACTCTATAGTCAGCCCCTCGCCATCCCAGACGGCAAGACCATCAGCGTCAAGTCTTTCGATTCACGCATGGGAGCTGAGAGCGACGTCACGCGGGTAGCAATCCACGTCGTCGTGCCTGGCCATCCGACGAACTGCACACCCGACGGATGGATCGGGGTGGACCAGGTGACGGCAAAGAAGGGAGTGAACGTCTCCACCAGCGTGACCCACTGCGATAACGGCGACTGGGTCGCGTTCGGCCCGTTCGATTTCGACGCGGCGGGTGTGACGGGGATCGATGCGGTGGTAGGCATCGACCCAAACTATGCCAACCAAACAACCCACCTGCGCCTGGGCGCTCCGGACGGCCTCACCGTCGCCACCGTACGCTGGAACAGCACCGGCAGCTTTCACATCTTCAAGAACCAGCAGTTCCCGATCCCCGAGACTCCACAGGGAAAACATGCTCTTTACTGGTGCTTCGAAGGCACCAACGGCGTCTGCAATCTCAAACGTTTCCGCTTCCTGGTCGAGCCTCGAAATCCCCAGTGACGTTGACTTCACCCGTCTCGCAGGCTCGGCTCCATCGCTGGTGAATGAGACCGTCTCCAGAGACGCGGGAAACGGGAGCTCAGCGTGATCGAGCGGGGACCCTCAACGCGTGCAGCACGGCCCCATCAAGCCCCTTCAGCGCTACCGACATCACTGCCCCTGCACGTGGCACTGTCAGCAGAAGGTAGTTGTGCTGCCCGACGACGAAGAGTGCCTTGGGATCCTTGTATTGGGCCCCGGTCCCGCTGAGTGAGGTATTGAGGTAAGTGGTACCTCCGAGCTCAGCATGCTCCCCATAATAGCCAAATCCCGTTATTACTGCATTGCATCGGCCAAACATGTTCCCCCAGGCCCCCTTCTCTTTCCCGCGCATCCCGCTGTTCTGCTCATTCTGCAGGGCAATCACGAAGGGTTCCCGAGCCGCTTTCGTCTCCTGGTCGAACCAGGCGAACTGCTCACTTCCTGCGGCGAACGGGTGGCACGTCTGCCAGGTTGTGCCCATGTCGCTCGTATGGTTCAGATCAAGTGCGATGATGCGGATACCAAACTGCGGGAGAGCGGCACTCCATTTCCACTCGTCCCCCGGTAACTCAAAAAACGTCCGGAAGGCGACCGCCTGGGGATCATAAGTGGGCTCGGGCGGGTAGCGTTTGCCGCGCGGCAGAATCTCGCGGTCGTGGTTCCCTAACACGGGCATCAGAACCACAGCTGGGATGAGCTCAGGATACGTGTCGATCAGCCGTTGGTACGGCCCTATGTTGGTTGCATTTCCTCGCTGCTTGCCGTCCCAGAGCCGACCGACGTTGTCCCCACCGGTGAGTAGGATATGCGGTGCATCCTTCTGCAGCGCAGCCAACGGGCGGAGCGACGACCAATTCCCCACAACAGCAAGACGCAGCTGATCCTGGCTGAAGTCCGGGAGTCGCACCACCTCGGTCTCATGCTCCCCGGTTTGGACACGATAAAAAAGTGGTCCTGAATCAGGCAGAGGGACCTCGACGGCGTGGCGAACCGTGGTCCCGGAGCCACGCGCTTCCCGTGGACAGTCTTTCGCCAGGCCGTAGTGCACGACCGATTCGCCAGGCTCGGCTGTCTCCCAGCAGACCACGACATGCGAAAGGTCAGTCCGACGGGATGTCACCCAGACGCGCTCAACCTGAGCCTGAACCAAACTCGCACACACAAGAATCCCACAGACAAACCGCAACATGCTGCATGGCTCCTCTTAGCTTCATTCCCGCAAAGACACTATGGCTCGGGCAGAATACTCCCGAGGCCGGACTCTTGCGAGTTCCCCGGGGTGCTTTACGTTGGTGTTCTCAACGGCTAACTGATTTGGCCAATTTGAGCCACAAGGAGAGATGATGCATTCCCCCTCACTGTTCACTCCGCAATCAGCCGTGGCGCTGCTGCTCCTCGGGCTGGGCACTACCGGAACGAGAGGACAGGACGTAGCCGACCTAACAGTCGTCAAAGAGCGGCTTCGTCAACGTGTACTCGACAGTGCGCGACCGGTTGACCCAACCACGTGGTTGGAGACACAGCGCAGCGATGGCTCATGGCCCGATGTGAACTACGACGGGAAGGAGCGAGGACGTTGGTCCCCCACAGGGCACATGTCTCGATGTCTCGCCCTGGCCGGGACACTAAAGCGCAAGCCGGAGATCCCCGTTCAGACTCAAGACGCCCTGAAGACTGCAGTAACTCGAGGCTTGCAGCACTGGTATGCGAAGGACTACCAGTGCCCCAACTGGTGGTACAACGTCATCGGCATACCGCGCATCCTCTACCGCATCCTCTTGCTCATGGAAGACGACTTGGCTGCCGAAACCGTGACCGGAGGTTTCCCCATTCTGACTCGGGCCAAACTCGGAATGACCGGGCAGAACCTGGTCTGGGTAGCGGAATGCACCATCGCACGAGGATGTCTGGCAGGGCAACCGTCAATCGTGCGCGAAGCGTTTAGTCGCATCGAACGGGAGATACGCATCTCCGGCAAAGAAGGTATCCAGACCGACTACAGCTTCTACCAGCACGGGAACCAACTCTACTCCGGGGGATACGGCCGGGGCTTCTCGATAGACTGTCCCTACTTCGCCGCATTGGCTCGTGAGACGACCTTCGCTTTCTCTCCAGAGAAAATCGACATTCTCGCAGCCTACCTCCTCGACGGTCAGCAGTGGATGGTCCGCAACTGGCTGTTCGACTACAGCGCCTGCGGCCGTGAACTCGTGCGTAAAGGCGGAGGAAGCGCCAAGAGCCTGGCCAACGCCTGCGCTGACATGGCTCTACTGAAACACCCACGCCAAGCTGAAATCGAGGCGTTCGGAGCCCGTCTCCGGAAGAGGATCACCCCGGACACGCCCGGCCTCACGGGGAATCGCCATTTCTGGCGCTCTGACTTCATGACGCATCACCGGCCCGAATACTATGCGTCTGTTCGCCTCACATCCACGCGACTGAGACAGACCGAAACCTGCAACTCGGAGAACCTACTGGGCCTCCTCCTCTCCGACGGCGTGAACTACCTCTGCGACACGGGCGAAGAATACCGCGGCATCTTCGCCGTTTGGGATTGGGCACGTCTCCCAGGCATCACAGCCGAGATGCACGGGAAGCCGCCACGCACCAGGAGCAACACGGGAAAGCGATCGTTCGTGGGTGGCGTCTCAGACGGCGCCTACGGCGCGACAGCCATGGACTTCGTGCGCGGCGGCCTCCGGGCAAGGAAATCCTGGTTCTTCTTCGATGAGGGCTACCTGTGCCTCGGGGCCGGGATCACCTGCCCCTCAGAGCACACCGTCGAGACCACCATCAACCAATGCCTCAAAGCCGGCCCGGTCACTGTCTCCGACACAGAGGGCGAGATCCGGGAAATCGAGGGACAACGGGAGGTCGACAAGCCCCGCTGGATCCATCATGACAGCGTTGCCTACATTCTCCTCTCCCCTTCTCCCGCCACGATTCAGGCCGAAACAGTGACCGGCAGCTGGCACACCATCAACAGGACGGTAGCGGACACCCCCGTGACAGAGGACGTGTTCCGAGCCAGCCTGCGTCACGGGGCGACCCCAACCAGCGCGGACTATGCGTACTACGTCCGCCCAGGGACGGCGCTCAGTGCAGAGGGCACTCTTCCCCCGTTCACCCAACCGAAGATTCTCGCGAACACCGCAGAACTCCAGGCGGCAGCAACCGAGGCTGGAACGACTGCGGCCTTCGCGTTCTACAGCAAGGGCGTCTGTCCTGCCCCGGCAGTGGGAAAAATCAGGACTGATACGCCCTGCCTGATCCTCCTGCGCCAACTCGAAGACGGCACGATCAGGTTGGGGGTATCGAACCCCGAAAACACACCGGCGACGGCACACGTAGAGCTGTCCGCCCGCCTTGTGGGCGACGATGCCACGTGGAACGCCGCTGCCGGAGCGACTGTCGTGACATTCGCCCTGCCCGATGGGCTCCAGGCGGGGGCGACAGTGATCCGCGATCTACGCAGAGAGAACTGAGAAAACGGTCTCGGGAGAACACGCGTGCATCACCCATCATCGCCACCACACATCCCGCTCCTCCTCTGCCTCGTCGGCATCAGCGTCGGCGCCCTGAGCCGGGCTGCCGCCCCGGATGGAGGCCCCTGGGCACCCGTGATCTTCGACGCCGGCACGGTCAAGGTCACACCACGGACAGTAGCCCCCGGAGAAGCGATTACGGTTTCGTTCTCTTTCCGCTCCGAACAGGCCGCAAGAATCCGCGAGCTGCGAATCGAGAGCAAGCCGCGGATCTTCGACGTAGATGCAAAGCCCGGACTGGACCTGGAAACGGGGAAAGTCACCTGCATCATACCCGGGCGCTGGACCGCATTGCTGGGCACGTATGAAATCCGGGTGCCTATGGTGTTCGAGTGGACTGACGGGAAAACGTACACACGAAGTCCGCCGTTCGGGCACATCCGGGTCGTCTCGAACGCGCGTCACACCTACACAGATGCGTCCTTCGAGAGCGACGTTCAAGCGGTGGAAAAGCAGCTCGCCGCCGCCCGGGCCGAACTGGCCAAACTCGACAGGCTCCCAAAACTCGCTCCACTCCTCGTCGAGATCCGAACGGCGATAGAGGCCGCAACTGACGCGCGCCGCAAGGGCGATGATGCAGAAGCAAGAACACGTCTGACCACAGCACGTGCGGATGCGACGCAGATCGCCGGTAGGCCACTCCTCGCAGAGTACCGATTCAGCGTCAAACACGCCGTCGCGACGTTGCCCAAAACGGCCCCGCGCCCCCTCCTCTCCATCATGACCGGCGGCTGGCTGACCGTAACGGATGAACAACTCGAGACGATTCGTGAGTTGGGGATTGACACGATCACCCCGAGCACGGTCGACGAACACGCCAAGTTCGAAGACCTCGGACTCCGCACCATGGTCTGCCGCGCTCCCGTACGGTTCACTGAGCAGTGGACCCACGACCATCCGGAAGGACGCCAGCACCGGTACTTGCTGTCAGACGCTACCATCGCCGAAACGTCGGAGTTGAGTATCGACCCGCTTCTCGGCTTTGTAGGGGGCCACTATGACCTCGACACGGCCACAGATGTGCACCGCTACTGGCGCGTCGTGGACGAGACCACCGGCACCACACTCCCGGCCCACCAATGGACCTTCGACCCCGATCAAGAGCGCGTGCTGATCACGGGAGCCCATCCAGGCCACGCCTACCGAGTTGCGGCCCTCGTGCAAGCCGCGGAGGTCCCGTTCTTCCATCGCTTTGCAGACCCACTCGACACCAAGTGCCGACGCTTCATGATGCGCAGGATCAGAGGCTACCTGGTCGGGAGACCCGGACTCGACATCTACCGCCCCACAAGTCTCTACTACCCCTTCCCGAAGATCGACAAACTGATCCCCACGGAAAAAGGGCAGCAGCAGCGATCCTGGCACAATTTCTACGGCTACCAGTGGGGGACCTCCCCCATGGCTCAGCAGATGTTCACCAAACAGACCGGAATCCCGTTCGATCCGCTCTGGATGACCGACGGGGGACGCTACGGAGACGTCAACTACCCACCTCGGCCGGAGTACCTGCCCTGGATGCGATTTCAGCAGGACAACGTCAACCGGCTCACCAAGCAAGTGGTGGACATCGCCCATGCGCAGGAGACTGAGGTGCGCGTCTTCTGGGGAGACCACTGGATGGGAATGGAACCCCATGGCGAATTCTTCCAGAAGACGGGCTGTGACCAAATCGTCAAGGCCTGCAAGTCGGCGGTGGTGGTACGCATGACCGTGGATGGCCCTGCTGATGCCAAACGCATCATTCGCTTCTCGCCGTGGTTCAGCTGGGGAGAACTCTTCGGCCGCAAGCATCCCATCGGCTTCATGGACCGCTGCTGGCGTGACATCAAACGAGGCGCGTTGTTCCGGGTGCCGGATGGCTTCACATGGGGCGGCGACACGAACACCATCGGCTTCCAACAGCCCGGCATTCTCCGCAAAATGCGTGAGATGTCCGCCGAGTTTCAGTTGATCCACGCCCTGACAAAGGGACATGAGGTGTACCGGCACGACCTGAACCTGTACGTGGTGAACGCCTGGGGCAGCATCCGTCCCTGGTGCGGCTGGTTGCAGGTCAACGATTCCCAGAAGATCCTGACCCACCTTACCGATCTGCCGGTGAACGTGCATTTCGTGTCCATCGCCGAAATCGCCGAAAATGGCGTCCCGGCCGACGCTCACGTCCTGCTGAATGCCGGCGAACCCCACAGTTCCTGGAGTGGTGGGTTCCATTGGCAGGACGGCCGGGCCGCTGCGGCCATCCGCAGCTTCGTCAATGAGGGGGGAGGCCTGATCGGTATCGGGGCCCCGAGCCATTCACCAACCAAGGACAAAACCTGGCTCCTGGCGGACCTTTTGGGTGTCGACTTCGCTGACAGCGTCCGCCCCGGTGAGGAAGACCGCGCGTCCTTCTCCACCTACGACGCGGTGTTTCTCAAACGAGGCCCCAAGCCAACCTGGACAGCCCCCCTGCGCAAAGCGACGCCCCACTGGCTCACCAGTGATCTCCCAGCAGAGAGCAGTCCCATCCTGACCAAGGTGATTGCCAAGGCTGTATTGCCCGATGTCACACTCATCTGCACCGGCAGGGATGGGGCCCAGGCCGCCCCAATCGTCACGGTTCGTTCAGCCGGCAAAGGACGGACCGTCTACCTGAACGGCTACTCGACGCGTCCGGACTACGGCACCGTCCTGCGCCGAGCCGCCTTCTGGGCCTGCAACCAAGAAGCGACGTACGACACACTGAGAGCCGACTCAGCCGACGTGGTCCTTTACTACTACCCGTCCGCCAAACTTCTGGCCGCATACAACACCAGCACCCAGGAGGTCACAACCCGCATCCACGTCGCGCGAGCCGTGACCGGCCACGGCCGGGCGAAGCCGCTGGCATGGCAAGACGCGGTAACGGACCAGTTAGTGACCGACGACGACGGGAAGATGGTACTGGAGATCCCGGCAGGCGCCATCCGTTTCCTGACCCCGAGAAGTGCGGATGCACAGTAGGCCCTGCTCTTGGAACTGGGTTGAGCCCGGGAAGACAGGGAAACCGGACTCGTGCAGGTCGCCATGGCCCTACGCCGTGGCGGCCTCGTATCACTCACCGGCACGACACGTCCGAGAAAACCTGGGGTGCCGCATGGGAGGCCCGCTCACATGCGCGGCGTATCCCTCGGACCCTTCGGCTCTGTCTCCGGGACATCGTTTGGGATAGGCTTACGTGTCAACAACCTCCTGATAGTGGCCCGGAAGTGGTCAGCCTCATCCTTACGCTCCTCAAGTTCTTCGACCAACTCGGCGCGCGCCTCGCGTTCCTCCGCGAGTTGTCTCACGGTCTCCCGTTCGGCGAGCAGACGACCGTTCATGGTGGCGAGTTCCGCAAGCACGTCGGCCAACTCGGAGGAGGAGGGAGGCCGATCCCCCTGCTGGGCAGCCAGCTGACGACACCTGCGCCCATAGATCCCCGCCACGATCTCCCTGAACGCCTGTGCATTGTCACGGCTCCGATGCCGCAGGGCCGTAAGGCGCGCCGTGGTCTCCGCAAGAGAGTGCTCAGTGGCAACGCTGCGTTCGTCCCCGACCACCTGACACTCCAAAAGCGTCCGGCAAGCAATCAACGTCTCCGCCATAGCCGCATCGCGCGCAGCCAGCTCTCGAGCCCGATCGAGCACACGCTCTTGGACATGGTGGTAGAGTGCTCGTCTTGCGCGGGGAACCAAAGCAGCCGGGGCAGCCGGTCGTTTGTGGAGCCCAGTGGCACAAGAAACCCGAATCAAAGTCTCCTCCAAACGGTCAGCAAAATCGTCCCGCTCCTGCCGCAGTTCTTTTGTGGCCTGCATGGTGCGAGCCAAGGAGACGCGGAGTTCTTCGATGTCACCGGTTCCCGCCTTCACTGCATGGAACTCGGACCACCTCAGCGTGCCTTGCCCGGCAGGCACGAAACCGAGGTCCTTGCCCAGCCCCAGCTCCCCATCGACGTCGACTTCCCGCGCAATCGCTGCTACGGCAGCGGCAAACAAGTCAGCACGCTCGCAAGCCTCGTCTCGCTGCGCAGTGAGGGGGCCGCGCCAGACGGGCACCCCCAAGGCGATCCCTACCCCTAACCCCATAACACTGAGACCGATAGACAAGCGTTTCATCGAGATCTCCCTGCATCGACAGCCAACCGGCTGCTCCCTTCAGCATTGGGTCTCACGCAAACAAGACAGCCCAAAGCCGCCTCATCCCGACCGGTCGGCGCCAGCATGGGCTCACTGAGGCTCCCGGGAGAGCGTCGCCGCTACAACCACGGTGGATGTTCCGGCAAGAGGTCCTCGAAGGCGGCAATCGCCGCATCCTGGGCCGGACCTTCATAGGTCCCATTCAGGAAAGCGGGATAGACGTCGTCCGCCAGAGCAACCCACGAACCGTCTTCCTTACCAGGCAGTATGGGGAAGAACAGGCAGCCTGCTTCACGAGCGGCTCGAAGGTCGCCCAGGGCATCCCCAATCATGAGCACCTGATCCCCACGATAGCGGCCTTGGGTAGCCAACTGAAGATGCTCGGTCTTGGTCCCCAGTTCCTGCCCCGCGATCACTGTTACCAGATGGTCGATCCGGTGTGTTCGCCACTCCCGCACGAGGGCTTCCTCAGGTGTCTGAGATACCACAATGACATCGGAACCCTCCGCCATCGCTTCCAGCGCACGCAGGCTGTTCGGGAACGGCGGAATCGGTGTCATGTCACGTTCGATGGCTGCGTTGATCTCGAGACTCCACGCCAGCAGACGCGCCAATTCCGCATCCCCGGTCTCCGAAACGCACTGAGCCAAAGACGGATTCCCCAATGGTACATCAGAATCGATGTAGTCGCGCAGTGACTCCGTCCTGGGCAAGCCCGCCCCACTGTCACTCAGTCCCGGCCACTCATGCAGTAAATCAAAGACGCGAAGCAGCGCCACGAAACGATTGGAGCCCCGGGTTCGCGAGTACAGGTTCACAAACTCCGCGGCCTGACGCACTTGCTTCTCAACAGCCGCCAGTCCCCAGGAACGGACGATTCGACCATGGAAGAACTGCTTCTGCTTGACCTCCATCGTGTCAAAAACACACCCGTCCGAGTCCACGCCGACGAACGTTCCGTGCCGGGGGGAAAATTCCCTCAGATCCGCTTGCGTGTAGGCGTCCATCCCCGTGCCTCCATGGCTGGGTGTTCATAAAGAGAACACCGACGACACAGGCGCGTCGTCGGTGTTTCTGTTCTTCAGCTTATTCTGCCGGAGCAACCAACGACGGTGTCAGACGCCACTGAAGGCATTAAAGCCACCGTCCACAGCCACGACAGTTCCGGTCACAAACCCGGATCCGGCATCGCTGCTCAGCCACAGCAGAGCTCCGAGCAGATCGCTGGGATCCCCATAGCATCCCATCGGCGTGTGCTCGATGATGGTCTGACCACGCGGCGTCATGCTACCGTCTTCGTTGGTCAGCAAACTGCGGTTCTGGTCTGTAAGGAAGAAGCCCGGGGCGATGGCGTTCACGCGAATGCCAACCTTCGAAAGGTGCACCGAGAGCCACAGTGTGAAGTTGCTGACTGCCGCTTTGGCTGCGCTGTACGCCGGGATCTTCGTCAATGGCGTGAACGCATTCATCGAGGAGATGTTGATGACGACCCCACTGCCCCCCTCTGCCATGTCACGGGTGAAAACCTGAGTCGGCAACAGAGTGCCGAGAAAGTTGAGGCCAAACACAAACTCGATGCCCTTGGGATCCAGATCGAAAAACGTCGTGACTCCTTCCGCTGGGGAATCCAGATCCTCTTTGTAGAGATGTTCCTTCGACGTCGTGCCCTTCGGGTGATTCCCGCCGGCTCCGTTGATAAGGATATCACAGGGCCCGAACGCAGCCTTCAACGTGTCCAGGGCCCCCTCGAGGCTCGCCCGATCCAGCACGCTACAGGCAATCCCGATGGCCGTCCCACCTGCAGCCTTGATCTCGTCGGCGACAGCCTGGGCCGCCTCCTCCCGCAGATCGAGGACCGCGACTTTGGCGCCGCATTCGCCCAACGCCTTGGCCATGCAGCCACACAGCACGCCGCCACCACCAGTGACAACCGCCACTTTGTCAGTCAGATCGATCGAGAAAGGAACAGCCATTGCTCGCCTGCCTCCAATTGCCAGCTAGGGTCCGCCCAAAGGAAGAAGATCATCTGGATCTCCTCCGGGGACGGAGAAAGGAAACGACCACGTTCACCGGCTGTAACATGGTAATGGGCTCGAAGAATGCAACTCCCGGAAGCCCCCCGTACAGTCCTTACCACAGGGGGGAATCCGGCCGAGCACTCTTGACAAGCTAACAAAGATATGCATATTAAACGTATATCCACGGAGAGACCTCACCATGCACACAGTGCCCATTCGACTCGAACATACAGCCTACGACATCTACATCGGGCGTGGTCTCCTGGACACTCAGAGCGCCCGGGAGGCACTCAACGAGCACGTCCGCAACCGGACTTGCCTAGTCGTGAGCGACACGAACGTCGCACCACTCCATGCCGCCCAGGCGGTCGAGGCACTGCGGGCCAGTGGCGCCGACAACGTCGAAGTCACCACATTCCGGGCGGGAGAAGCATCCAAGACACTGGCCACTCTCGAGGACCTCTATCACACGGCAGTCACGGTGGGATTGGACCGCTCGTCGCCTGTGGTGGCGCTCGGGGGAGGCGTCGTGGGGGATATCGCCGGCTTCCTTGCCGCAACCTACATGCGCGGCGTCCCTTTCATCCAGATGCCCACGTCCCTCCTGGCCCTGGTCGACAGCAGCGTCGGGGGGAAGGTCGCTGTCGACCTTCCCGAGGGCAAGAACCTCGTCGGCGCGTTTTACCAGCCCAAGTGTGTCGTTGCTGACTTGGACTTCCTCACCACACTCCCGCCCCGGGAGGTCCGCTGTGGGTTAGGCGAGGTCGTCAAGTATGGCATGATCATGGACGCTGAGTTTTTCACCCAACTTGCAGGGCACGGTCCCCTGCTCTTGGACGTGAATGACGCCCTCTACGTTGAACTTGTGGGACACTGCTGCAAGCTCAAGGCTGAAGTAGTGGAAGAGGATGAGAGAGAAATGGGGCGCCGGGCGATCCTGAACTACGGCCATACCTTTGGCCACGCAGTGGAAGCGCTCGGAGGCTTCGGCCACTTCAATCATGGAGAGGCAATCGCGATCGGCATGGGAATGGCTGTCGATCTCGCCGAGTCAATGGGGCGCATCAGCAACGACGTGACCGCCCAGCAAGATGCCCTGCTTCAAGCATGTCAACTGCCCATCAGAGCTGACAGCATGTTCGGGGCAACCCCGACAGAAGTGCTCGAGCAGATGAAGCGCGACAAGAAGACCTCCCACGGAAGCCTGAGGGTCGTCTTACCTGCCCGCATGGGACACGTCGACGTGCTGGAATACAACGACCGTGAGCAGCTACTGGAAGCAATTGGGGGTCGCCTTGGATAACCGCACAGCCTATGTTGTCCTCAACCTTCTGCCCGGGATCGGGCCTCTGCGAGTGAACCACCTGCTGTCACTGTTTGGGACTCCGCAGGCTGTCCTCGCTGCGAAACGAGCCGAGCTCGCCCGTGTACCGGGAATCGGTGATCGCCTCGCCGGTGTATTGCACCACTGGGAGCAGAACTGCTCGCTTGAGAATGAACTGGCATTGGTCAAGAAGGCCGGGGTCGTTCTGGTCACCCGTGAAGACGATGACTATCCTGCCCTGTTGCGCGAAATCCATGACCCGCCATTGTGTCTGTATGTGAGGGGCAACGCGAGTCTGTTGGGCAAATTGGGAGTCGCCATCGCGATCGTGGGTTCACGCAGAACCACTCACTACGGGATACGGGTGGCAGAAAACCTGGCCACGGCGGCCGCATTGGCTGGATGGCCCGTCGTGTCAGGCCTGGCAAGAGGCATTGATACCGTCGCCCATCAAGCGACCCTCAGCGCCAACGGGAAGACGATCGCCGTGCTCGGGAGTGGACTGGCCCACGTCTACCCGCAACAGAATATCGACCTTGGACGCCGGATCGCCGAGTCAGCCGGCGCACTCCTTTCGGAATTCCCCATGCTCTACCGCCCGGACAAGCGGACCTTCCCAATGCGCAACCGCGTTATCTCCGGGATGACCCAGGGAACGGTTGTCGTTGAAGCAGGCCTTCGTAGCGGGTCGCTCATCACGGCAGGCCAGGCGCTGGAACAGAACAGGCAGGTGTTTGCCGTCCCCGGAAAGGTCGACTCCCCCCAGTCAAGAGGCTGCCACGCCTTGCTGAAGGATGGGGCAAGGCTGGTTGAGAACTTCGACGACATCCTCGATGAATTCTCCCAATTGCCAGGGCTGAGTCGAGGGTCCATCACACCGGAACGCGCCGGCGTGGGAACACCGGCGACCACCGAAAACCCGGGGGCAGACTTGCAATTGTCCGATACAGAACGCAAACTACTTTCTTTTTTGGGCGCGAACGAAGCATCGATAGATGCCCTTATTTCAGCACTTGGTTTGCCCACTCCCGCGGTTCTGGGCGCCATTGTGACACTGGAGATGCGACACATCATCCGTCAACTTCCCGGACGACGGATCGTTCTCAATAACCGGGCACTCGCCGGATAGCAAGGAGTTTCATGAGTAAGTCACTGGTCATCGTTGAGTCCCCTGCCAAAGCCCGCACAATCGCTCGGTTTGTGGGTGACCGCGCCGAAGTTCTGGCCTGCATGGGACATGTCAGAGATCTCCCGCAGGCTTCACTTGGCGTCGATCTCCACGAGAGTTTCCGCCCGAACTATGTCCTCACGAAGAACGGGAAGAAAGTAGTCAAAGATCTCAAGCAGGCGATGGGGAATGCGTCGGCGGTCTACCTCGCGACAGATGATGACCGTGAGGGCGAAGCCATCGCGTGGCATCTCAAAGAAGCCTTGACCAGCAAAGGAAAGAGCTCGACGTTCCACCGCATCTCGTTCCATGAAATCACGGAGAGCGCCATCACCTCCGCGTTCGACGAACCTGGAGACTTGGACCACAGTCGTGTTGACGCCCAGCAGGCCCGGCGAGTGCTGGACCGCCTGGTGGGATATCAGGTCAGCCCCTTGCTCTGGAAGCATGTCCAGAAGGGGACGAGTGCAGGACGCGTGCAGTCAGTGGCTCTGCGTCTCGTCTGTGAGCGCGAGCGCCAGATCCTCGGTTTCGAACCGCGCGAGTACTGGAATCTCGGGGCCATTTTCCGTGGGGAGGGAAGTCCACAGACATTTCCCGCTCGCCTCCACCAGCTCGATGGCAAGAAACCGGACATCGGCAATGCTGAGGCCGCTGAAGCCACTGCCGGTGAAATAGAGCAGGCCAGTTTCAAGGTCGTGCAAGCGACCAAGAAACCACGCCGCGTGTCAGCCGCTCCCCCTTTCATAACCAGTACGCTGCAGCAGGCCGCCTCAAGTGGCCTCAGTTTCAGCACGGCCCAGACGATGCGGATTGCCCAGCAACTCTACGAGGGTATCGAGCTCGGTCCGGAGGGAGCCACGGGTCTCATCACCTACATGAGAACAGACTCGGTCACGATCGCGAAGGAAGCTCAGGAGGAGGCGCGGACGTACATAGCCGAGACGTTCGGGGCGGACTTTGTCCCCAAAAAGCCGAACACGTACCGCGCAGGCAAAGGCGCTCAGGAAGCCCATGAGGCAATCCGACCAACCGACGTCCGACGGACGCCTGAGTCCCTCGCCGACCATCTTTCCCCCCAGCAGTTGCGCCTCTACAGACTCGTGTGGAACCGTTTTCTGGCCAGCCAGATGACCAAAGCCCTTTTCCGCGAGCATCAACTCCTCATCGGGGCCGAAGGTGACCACCTGACACACACCTACACGTTCCAGGCGTCTGTGCGTGAGCGGACCTTCGCCGGCCATCAGGCCGTGTATGCGGTCAAGGAAGCAGATCAGGACGAGGAAGTCACAGAAACGAATCAACTGCCCGAACTCAAGAAGGGCACAGCGTGCGCTCTCGCTGAGCTGAGCAAGGAACAGCGCTTCACGGAGCCCCCACGCCGCTATTCGGAGGCGACGTTGGTTCGCGAGCTGGAACAGAACGGCGTTGGCCGCCCCTCGACCTATGCCACGATCGTCAACACCATCCAGGATCGGACGTACTCGACAAAGGAGAAGGGCCGGCTGATCCCGACCGAACTTGGCTTCTCTGTCAACGACTATCTCCTCTCACACCTGCCGGAGCTCTTCGAGGTCGACTTCACCGCCCGCATGGAGGCGCAGTTGGACGAAATAGAGGAAGGCAGCCTTCCCTGGACGGAGATGCTCTCCGGGTTCTACGAGACGTTCAAGAACTGGGTGAGCGACGGGATCATCCTGGCCGCACCATCCAACCGGGCAGTCGCGTCCTTCATTGAGCTCTTCCCCGACACCATCGAGTGGGCTGAGCCGACCAAACGAGGGCGCCGGACTTACGATGACTCCGCCTTCGTGGTTTCGCTTCGGGAACAGGCACAGAAAGATGAGAAGCGCCTCTCCGATAAGCAGTGGATGGCCTTGCTGGGACTGGCCGCACGGTACGCCGAACAGATCCCGGGGCTCTTTGAGGCCGCGGATGAACTCGACGTGCGCCCCCGAATTGAGCAATTGATCAGTGAAATCGCGGAAGCGGGAAGCCAGCCTGTCACTCCGCCAACTTCAGAAGACGTGGCGCTGGTCAAAGCCCTTACTGAGGTGGACTGGCCTCCCCCGGTCAAACGCGGCCGCAGGACCTTCAACGACCGACGTTTCTACCAGTCGATCGCTGATCAAGTCGAGGGCGGAAGCGCTCTCAGCGACGCTCAGCAAGCATCTCTGAAACGCCTCGTGGTCAAGTACAGAAAACAGGTTCCAGAGTATGACGCACTCAGCAAAAAGCTCGGCCTGGAGACCCCCGAAGAGCCCTCAGGGGAAGAAGTCGAGCAGGCGAGGGCCCTGCTGGAGCTGGCCAACCAGGTCAACGAGTGGGCAGAACCCCGGAAACGCGGAACGCGAGTCTATGACGACAAGGAATTTGTCGACTCCCTTCTCCAGCAATTCGAGCAACGCGGTAACCTCACGCCACGTCAGCTCAACGCTCTGCGCAGAACACTCGGTCGCTACCGTGACCAGATCCCGGGCTATGACGGTCGGGCCGAAGAGCTCAAACTTCCGGGGGCACCGTCTCTGGAACCAAAGCCGACGGGCGTCAAGTGCCCCAAGTGCGGTGAAGAAGTGGTGGAGCGGAACGCGCGCGGCCGGACATTCTTCGGTTGCTCAGGCTTCCCCAAGTGTAGGTACACCATCAGGACGCTTCCGGAGACCGAGTAGAGAGACGCTCGGTATCGGGATACAATGGCGCATGAGTGCCAGGTGGGCCCTGTTCCAGGGCGAATTGGCATGGTGCTGCTTGACATGGGCGTCAGTCCGTCGGGCCGGCACTCGGCTGAGATCTGGTGTTCGCCATTTCCAGAACGGTGCGCCAACCCCGTTCTCCCTGGCCCGCACGGCGACTATCGCTTATCTTCCTTGCCCCGGAACACGTTGAGGAACTTCCCCCATCTCGAACGCCCCTTCCCTTCGCCAACGGGAGGGGAAGGCAACGCCGCTTTGTCGCCACCGACTCCCCCCCCTCCTTCCTTGCGTCCGTCAGCCGTCTCGGGAGCCGAGGAGGCGATTGGGCGAAACTCATCCCACGCCACCGAGTCCTGGCGTTCCCCCGCGTAGTGGAAATCAACGCCCGGGACAGCCGGCCGGCCCCCGACCACCATGACGCGCCCCACGTCGGAATCGCGGGTCAACTGTGGAAGGCTCTCCTCCGCCATGTAGTACTTATCCTGGACCAGCTTCGCATTGCGATCATAGACCCGGTATGAGTAGAACCGTGACCTGACCTGAATGAAGGTGTGAATGTTGCTCATGGCGTCAACATCACAGGCCGGTACCGTACCACCAATCCGGGGGCCCAATCGCGTGATACCGTAGACCATCGTGTCGTCCTCAATCCGCAAACAGTAGATATCACGTTCCGAATTATGGAAGAGCAGCAGCGATGCCGTGCGGGTCTGAATCGCTTCGGTCTTACTGCCGCTGGGCAGCCCGAACGTGCGCGTCCACACCGGCACGCCGTCTCGGATCTCGATGGTAAGAGAGTTTGACCGGTAGTCGTTTGGCAGTCGCTCATGGCCAATCTGCGCACTGACCGTGAAGATCCCCTCTCGCTGCATGTCGTAGACTTGGTTCAGGCCAATGGTCAGACGCCGCGTCTCGCCGGCACTCAGAATCAGATCCGCAACAGGATTCGCCTTCGGGTCAAGCTTGGGTGCTTGGAAGCCACCGTCGCTTTCGATGAGGAATTCCAGCTGGCCATGCTGGGACGTCTCGGTCCCAAACGAAAGAGAGTTCCCGCTGTAGTTGCGGATCGTCACCGTCACCTGCATGAGCTCATAGCGCACATAGCGGTTCAGGTCTGACTCAAGAGCGATCCCAATGACCGGCTGTGCGATGGCTGAGAGCGATCTGAGGGCAACCAACACCAACAACGGAAGAAGCCAATTGGCCTTTCCCGCGCTGAGTAGAAAAGATCCGTTTCTCATTGCAGACATCTCCTTACTGTTTTGCACGCCTCGGAACAAGCACACAGTCCCTGTCGCCTGGGGATCCGCACCCCGAGAAGACGTGATGGTCAAGTGCCGTCGTCATCTTCCTCCAGGGCGCTCTCCTTGAGTCTGCCGATGACGGCAGCAGCGACAGCTTCCGAATCCACTCCCGTATGACACTCACGTGACCCGAGCGGACACTCACGGGAGAAACACGGAGCCAGCTCACAACTTCCAGTGAAGACCTCGTGTCCCTCCCCATAGGGCCCCGTAAGCTGCGGATCCGTCGGCCCAAACAGAGCCGCGGCAGGAATGCCGAGGGCTGCCGCCAGATGCATAGGGCCACTGTCATTGGTGAGGAGCACGGTCGACAGACGGAGCAGCTCCACCAGCGTCTGCAGATCTGTTTCGCCGGCCAGATTCTCAGGCTTCGCCACGGCACACGCTGCCACGACCTGCTCACCAATGGACCGTTCATCATCGCTCCCAAGAACCCAACACTGAACGTCCGGCACTTCGCGAGCAACCGCATCCAGCACACGTCCGAAAAAGTCAGGAGGCCAGGTCTTGGTCCCCCAACGGCTGCCTGGGGCAACCGCAAAGACGGGCTTTGTCGTGTCCAGGCCGTGCTCCCCAAACGCCTGCCGGGCCGCCTTTACCAAGTCGTGCTGTGGGGCCAGAATGGGTGGAATCAAGTCAAGGCGGATGTCCATGGCTGACCGAACAAGGAAGACGTTCTTGTCAGCCGCATGTTGCAGATTCGCCGGTAGCAGCACACGATCGCTGTAGAAAAAATGGGCTCCCTCCCGACAGCGTCGGAAGCCGACGCGTCGACGGCCCCCGCTGAACCACGCGATCAAACCGCTACGCAACAACCCCTGGAGGTCAATAACAACATCGTATCTGCGTTGCCGCAAATCACTCAGGAAGGAGAGAACTCCGAAGCAATGCCGAAGCTGGCCAAGCCGCTTGCGCCGAAAAACAACGATCTCATCGACTGCGGGAAAGAGCTCAACAATGCCCGCAAATGTGTCGTTTACCACCCACGTGATGTGGGCCTCAGGCATCGCTTGCCGGATCAACTCAACTGCCGGGAACGCATGCAAAATGTCCCCGAAGCTGCTGGGTTTGACGATGAGAATGTTCACAGAGACCTCGGGGCTAGACGAGAAATGACCTCTGCCGAAAAATCTAAGGGCCGGATGAGAGGATCCGCGGACAACGCATTAACTGAGCTGGCAGACCGATGGAAAACCGCAGGGCGAGCCTGTTCCCGGGGATGTGGAGGGAACACCCCGTTAGGCAAGAGCGCGTACGTCAGCGCCCGAACGCGAGACGCTGAGCCAAGCGTTCCGGAAGCCCCGCTTCCAGAATTTTCTTCTGGCTGGACTTGATGTCGTACTCGACCCGGAAGAGCTCAACTCGCCGTTCCTCAGGAGAATACACAGCAAAGCCGGCTCGCGGGTCACCGTCACGCGGCTGCCCTACGCTAGCCACGTTGATGAGGTACTTGTGCCCCGGTTGGAACACAATCTCGCGGTACTTCCCCCCGATGATGTCACCAAACTTCTCGAAGGCCAACGGCACATGCGTGTGCCCAAAAAAGCACACCTGCGTGAACTGGTACCCGAGACAGACGCCGGCACTGAACTTGTCAAAGATGTAACCCCACATATGCGGCATGTCGAGGGTCGCGTGCACGAGTGTCACCTTGGTGCCGACCGTCTGCCGATAGGGCAGCGAGGCCAGCCACACCTTCTGATCCTCATTGAGTTGCCTGCGGGTCCACTCAATCGCCATCGCAGCCTGAGGGTTGAAACCGATCAACTCACTGTCTGAACTGGCCTGCTCATCGTGGTTTCCCTTCACCACGACTTCAGGATCAAGGCTGCGGATCAGCTCAAGGCACTCCTGCGGATTGGCGTTGTAGCCGACAATGTCACCAATGCACAGGTACCTGTCGACGCCACACTCCTCAGCTTTCTCAAGCACAGCGGTAAGTGCTTCGAGGTTTGCGTGGATGTCGCCGATGATCGCATACTTCATATGATGAACCAGATTCCGCGTCCAGACACGCGTTTACAACGGATCCGCAGACAGGCTAAGAAATGTATTCCGCTGGCCTGGGTTGTGCAACCGAGTCCCTCTGAACAAACGGACAATTTTCGCACGCACTTTCGAGGCTCAGACAGAAACTGCGATAGAGCTCAATGATACCTTGCTGCTCACAGGCCCCACCGAGCACCACTGCTGCTCTGCTCGGCGGCACAAGAAAACGATGCACCGCCTCCGTGAGCACACGATTATTCTGAAGAGGCGGAACGCCACAATAGGCTTCCGTAGCCGACGCTGCAAGGGCAGTATCGCCACTTCGACGACCAGAGGCGACCAGAAACGGCAGAACGACGTTTACCAACAGATCCTGGCGTCGACACGCTCCGAGCAACGTGGCGGGCCGCGAGGTGCGAGCACCAAACGTCCGGAAGGCCTCCCATCTGCTGCGCACACGGAGACTCTCCCGTAACAAATGGGCCAGCTGTGAAGCCGTGGTAGCTGCGGCAGCCAGCCCGACCAGCCACCCATGGAGGTTCCATTTGCTCGCCTCAAGCAACTCGAGGCCAGCGGCCAGCCTTCGGTGGGTGCTGTTCAGCGGCCGACTCGACCGGGAGGACCAATCCAGATCAAGACGCGGCAACCCCAAGGTCCACCACCTGTCCCACAGTTCGGCCACATGCTGCTGCCAAATCGGGTCGACGTGATCTACGCTTGGATCCGGCAGCAGTCCGGCCGCACCAAAAAGCGCCGCTTCTCTCGTCATTGGGTCCGGAAGGTCCGCAAGGAGTTCCAGCGGGAGTTCCCGAGCCAGCACGCGCATGGGTTCCTGATTCACCTTGTATCCCAGAGCCTCGAACACGGCCTCATAGAGAGCTTGGGCCACTCCGTTGGCGACCATCCCACGCTGAAGACGGAGTACCTTGTCATCAAACCTGGCCAGGCCAGCTATCCGCAGCAGGCGAGACAAATGCTCGTCGCCGACATTCGCCCAATCGGCGGCGCAACCTCCTGGGGCCACTTTCTGGGCATAGGGGTAGTCACTCCCGGTGATCTCATCAAGCAGTACGTGCCACGGCTGTGGGAGATGGTCCCCCAGGCAAAAAACGGGCACGCCGGACGGTCCCCCCGTCTCTTCGCCACTCGCCAACCATACCACGTGCAGAATGACCTCTGAGTAGGCGGGGTCATTGTGGTGGCCATGTCGCCGCCAGTCAGCCACATCCCGATGGATCTCGACCGCGCCACGGCGCACGGAATCCCCAATGCGGATGGCCGCGTCGTGGAAGTCCGGACCGGGGCCCACATTCCATATCCCGGTGCTGATCACGCTCAGTGGTTCTCCGTCAGCCGTCCGCATTGCCCGAACGAATCGGCGCTCGTTCCAGAGGATCTGCAAAAAGCGTTCACACCATTGAAATCGCTGCCCCGCTTGGCTATTGTCATGCAACTGCAGGCACTGAGCGCGACGCGCTCGAACACGTGAACGCAGGGCGTTAAATGAAACCAGACCAGCCCATCTCCCCGAGGTCTCTGAGGTACCACGTGCACAGGTCATTTTCTGTCTCCTTTCTCCCTATGTAGACACTGTTAAATATTAGCATTCATAACAGACTATGTCAAGACACATGCAAAAGCTCCAAATCCCCTGTATTTGCGGACTCGTGATCACGTCCAGCCTGGCCGCTGCCGCGGGAGACACCGCGCGCATCACGCCGGTTGTGAAGGCAGTCCAACAAGTCATGCCGAGCGTCGTGAACATCAGTACGGAGCAGATGGTCCAGGTTTCAGACCCATTCGCCCTCTTCTTCAACGACTTCTTCGGCCGTCACCTTGCTCGGTATGAGAAGGAGTCCATACCTCTTGGCAGTGGGGTGGTTGTGTGTTGCGGAGGGCTCGTGGTCACCAATTATCATGTGGTGAGTCGAGCCTCTCAGACGCTGATTCGCTTCCTGGACGGGCGACAGAGCGCCGCACGTCTGATCGCGTACGATGCCGCGAACGATCTGGCTCTGCTCAAAGTGGAAAGCGATCTAGGTAAGACCGAGTTGCACGGCGTGGAATTCGGCCTGCCGGGAGACTTGATGCTGGGTGAGACAGTGGTGGCAGTGGGCAACCCCTTCGGCTTGGGACACACGGTCACCGACGGCGTGTTGAGCGCCAAGAACCGCAGTCTCACGGAGGGACGAGTCACGTTCAATGACATCATCCAGACGGATGCTGCAATCAACCCTGGAAACAGCGGAGGACCGTTGATCAACCTCGACGGTGAGCTCATCGGTCTGAACATCGCCATTCGGCGCGATGCGGAGGGAATCGGCTTTGCCATCCCAATGAGCCGCATTGAGGCAATTCTCGCCCGGTGGCTGGTGCCGTCCCGGTTTTCCCTCGCAGCCTGTGGCCTAATCCCGGAAACAGTAGTCGAGGAAGGCAAACCGCATGTCATCGTTGCCGAGATCGAGCCCGGAAGCCCGATCGCCGCAACCCCCCTTGAAGTCGGAGTGACGTTGGTCACCGTCAACGGCAAGGCGGTGTCGCGAGCCGTGGACGTCTCGCGAATCCTGTGGCGACTGCGCCCGGGGGACAATCTAAAAATCCAGACCGCGACAGGAGGAAAGGTCGAAACACGGATTGGGACGATGTCCCCCGACCGACTTGTTCGTCGACGGCTTGGTCTGCAGCTTCAGGAACTCACCCCAGCCCTCACGCAGGCGTTGGGATTGTCTGAGGACCTACAAGGTCTGGCCATCAGCGAAGTGCTGCCCGAAAGCGAATTCGCCGCTGTGAAGGCGCGACGTGGAGACATCATCGTGAGCATTGGGGGCAAGAGCGCAAGGAATATGGACGACGTGTTTGAGGCCCTCCGGGGTCTCATACCTGGTGATTCCGTCGGAGTGGTGCTGATCGCGGTTGAGAGTATCCGAGGCCGCACGTTCCTCCGCCGATTCCCACTGACTGTCCCGCTTAACTGAGCCGCGGCAGCCCCGCCCGGACACCGACCAACTTTAGACAGGAATGCATGAAACCACGCGACTACCTACTCCTCTTCGTCCTCGTCGTCCTCTGCTGCGTCTCACTCTATTTCCTTCTCCCCGCATACACCAAGTACCGTCACACGCGGCGAACGGTCTACGAGCTGAAAGCGGACATTGAGCGCCAAGAGCGTGAACTCGCAGAGCTGCGCAGGGAGATGGGTGCACTGCGCACGGATTACCGCGCTATTGAGCGGGTCGCCCGGGAGAAGTTCCGCTGGTGCAAGGATGGGGAAACGATCTACCGTTTTGACCCGCCGCGACGCGCTGAGCCCTCTCCTGCCCCTCCTTCCGGAGGAGGGCAGACGGTTGAGCCACAACCATGAGGCCCAGATACGAATGACGGATACCGAAGCCAACGATGGGGCACCCCAGCCCGTGAGAACGCCCATTGCGCTGCAGCTCCCACTGTCAGAAGAAGCCGTGCGCGGTCTCTCAGTCGGGGACTTGGTGAGCCTGACCGGCCGCTTGGTGACTGGTCGAGATGCCGTCCACCATCACCTGTTTGGCGGGGCGCGCCCCCCCTGTGACCTGACAGGCACGGCGGTCTATCATTGCGGCCCGGTCACCGTAATGGAGGACGGCGGATGGCACGTAATGGCCGCCGGCCCGACGACGTCCATCCGGGAAGAACCATACATGGCCGGCATTATCGCCAGATTCGCCCTTCGGGCTGTCATCGGGAAGGGAGGAATGGGGCCTCAAACACTCGCGGCCTGCGGCGCTCACGGCTGCGTGTATCTGCATGCCGTCGGTGGAGCTGCTCAGATCCTGGCGCAGGCCATTGAGCGAGTCATAGCTGTCCATTGGGAGGAGACGTTTGGGCTTCCGGAAGCAATCTGGGAACTTGAGGTAAAGGACTTCCCAGCCCTGGTCACGATGGACACGCATGGTCAGAGCCTGCACGAGGATGTGGGAACGGCCTCCCAAGCTGCGTTTGACCGGCTGACGTCGTTGCCCGGCGGTTAGTGGCGGGAGTAGGGAAACACGCCCTTCCCACAGCCCAGCTGAGGTGCGTCCCCTACGACCTCAGCCCGCCACGCTCTTCAGAGGAGGCCTCGCGGGTCAATATCAACATAGACATCCGCTTCCTTCTCATCTCGATTGGCCTGCAATGAAAGCTGACGAAGGAACCGGATGAGAGCCAGCGTGGGCCCGCCCCGAAGGGTAATCTGGTACCGGTAGAATCGGCGTACTCTGGCAATGGGTGCCGGCATAGGACCTATCACCTGAACCGACTCCGGGAGCCTCTCGGACAGGTGCTCGGCGAAACGTTCGGCTGCGCCCGATGCCTTGCTTTCCTCCTCACTGCGGAAGTGAACAATGGCCATGTGAGTAACGGGGGGAAAGCCAAGGGCCTGTCGCATGGGCATTTCCTCCTCGTAGAACCCAACAAAGTCGTGCCCCAAGGCGAACTCCAAGGCAGGATGGTAGGGCGTGTACGTCTGCACGATGACCCGGCCCGGCACGTCACCACGCCCTGCCCTGCCCGCAACCTGTGTCAGCAACTGGAAGGTCCTCTCGCCGGCTCGGAAATCAGGCAGGTGCAGCCCCAGATCCGCGAAGATGACCCCCACCAGAGTGACGTTGGGGAAGTGGAGGCCTTTCGCGATCATCTGCGTCCCGATGAGAATCTGGACTCTCCCGGCACGAAAGGCATCAAGCATGTGTTTGTGGGAGTGCTTGGTCGTCATCGTGTCGGAGTCCATACGCCCGATCTTGGCCTGGGGAAACAGCTTTTGGGCAATCGACTCGACTTTCTCCGTTCCGAGCCCGGTGTAACGGATCTCTGTGTCACCACACTGAGGACAACGCTGAGGTGCAGGCAAGAGGCATCCGCAGAGGTGGCAGCAGAGCCTTTCGACGCCCCGATGGTATGTGAAAGCGGTACTGCAGTCCTCGCACATCGCCACATAGCCGCACTCCGTACAAAGCATCTGGGTGGCATAACCGCGGCGATTGAGGAAGAGCAACGTCTGGTCGCCACTCTCCAGACGCTGCCGAATCAGGTCCGTCAGCCTGCGAGAGAATACCCTGGACCCGCCTCTGAGGACAGCCTCGGCACGCATATCAACGACCTCCATCGCGGGGAGGCGGCGTGAATCGACCCGAACAGGCATGTCAGCAAGGACATACTTGCCGACTCGGCAGTTGTAATACGATTCCAGCGAAGGCGTTGCTGATCCAAGGACAACGGTCGCATTCTCCATGCGTCCGCGCATCACGGCCACATCCCGTGCCTGGTAGCGGGGGGCTTCGTCCTGCTTGTACGTGTTCTCGTGTTCCTCGTCAACCACGATCAGAGCGAGTTTCCTGAACGGGGCGAACAGGGCGGAACGAGCTCCGACCACAATCTGGGTCCGCCCCTCGTGAATCTTGGTCCACTCATCGAAACGCTCGCCATCACTCAAGCCGCTGTGCAGAACACTGACGGTCTCTCCGAAACGACTGCGGAACCGATCCGTCGTTTGAGGCGTCAAGGCGATCTCCGGGACCAAGACGATCGCTTCCCGCCCGTTCTCAAGACATGACTGGATCGCCTGGAGGTATACCTCGGTCTTCCCGCTGCCGGTGACGCCGTGCAGGAGAATGACGCGGGCGTCCTCTGCCGTCAGGCTCGATCGCACGATTTCGAGCGCGGCCGCCTGTTCGGGATACAGCTTCAGCGGGGCCGTGGGCAAGACGACGTCACCGGCAAAAGGGTCGCGGTCAACACTCCGCTCCTCAACCACGATCAACTCCTCCTCAGCGAGACGCTTCACCACAGCAGCTCCCGCTTTCGCTTCGGCGAGAAGGAAAGAAACACTCGAGGCCCCCGCTCGCACGAGTACCCTTAGGACCGCGGCCTGCTTCGGTGCTCGCTTTTCCAGGAGAGGGAGCCGCTCAGCCAGATCGACCTCAGGGTTAAGGCAGGCGAAACGCTGTTTCTTCCGACGGATCTTGCCGGTCCGAACAGCAGCCGGGAGCATCGCCCGGACAGCCTGTTCACGACTGCAGCAGTAGTACTTCGCGATCCACTCGGCCAGGCGAATCAGGTTTGGGGGGATCTGTTCACGCTGCCCCTCGACGTCCACGACTCGCTTCAGATCAGGAAAGTCTGACTTCTCCTTGAGGGCCACAACAAAGCCGGTGCGATGCCCTTTCTTGCCGAACGGCACCTTCACGCGGGCCCCAACCCTCACCCGTCCCAAGAGAGACGGAGGAATAGCGTAGTCGAACCCACGGTCGAGGGACAGGTTGATCACCACCTCTGCGATTGGCGTTTCACGGCTCATTCGCCGATGATCTTGACGAGCACACGTTTCCGCCGTTTCCCGTCGAACTCACCATAGAAAATCTGTTCCCAGGGACCAAAGTCGAGCTTCCCCGCTGTGATCGCCACCACGACCTCACGCCCCATGATGGTGCGTTTGAGGTGTGCGTCTGCGTTGTCCTCATAGCCATTGTGAGCATACTGGTCATAGGGCTTCTCGGGGGCCAGCTTCTCGAGCCACCTCTCATAATCGCTGTGAAGGCCAGATTCATCATCGTTGATGAAGACAGAGGCCGTGATGTGCATGGCATTGACCAACACCAGCCCTTCGCGAACACCCGATTCTCTGAGGCACTCGTTCACTGCCCCCGTGATGTTGGTGAGCTCCCGCCGCTGGCGGGCCTCGAACCAAAGCTCTTTCCGGTAGCTTTTCATGCCGTTCTCTCCGCTGATTTGATGGCAACCGGGGAGTTCCCGGCCGCGCGTTCAGGTCGTTCACTTGCTGTCACGGACAACCCCAGGGAACCAGGGCGGTCACTCAGGGTCTAAGCAAGCTTAGTAACGTACGAGTGAGAGGAACGGTTCGCCACTTCGGCAGTAGTCCCATTGGCCCGACATGTCGTGGCGACCGGACGGGCTCAGTACTGGCACGATAGTGCTTGAGATTTGCTGATGGAGAGATATGTTCGTACGTTCTCTTTGGGCTCAAGTGAAAGAGTTTCTGAATCAGCAGGCGATGGCCTCGATAGAGACGCCTGAGACGACCTCGGCAGATTAACAGACAGGGAATCGCATGAGCGACACGAGCAGACGCCCGGAACGCATGGCCTGGGTTGCGGCGATAATCAGCTTGGTCTTCTTTATCGCCGGCGCAACCATCAGTAAGTCGGCAACCTGCACAGCCTTGGTGCCTGGATGCCTGGCAGGTATTGTCGCAATTATCGTCTCGCTGGCCAGTGCAGGGCGTGCGCGCTTTGCCCGGCGCGGGGCGGAAGAAGCGATTCAAGCCGAGGAACACTTGCGGGCACACGGGCGTGCCGATCTGTTTGAGGACTCTGATGAAACCGCGAAACTTGCGGCACGCACCAGCCAGCAGTACGCGAATCTCTTCGTCCCGGCTCTGACGTTCTGCATTGGGATCGCCCTGCTTATCTCCGGCTCGATCATCTGGGCCAAGTGGGGGAAGACACTGGTCTTCCCAATCGCACAGGCGCCCCTTCAGCCTGCTGCCGTCCTAACCCTTTTCTTCCTTGTCGGCGTCGTCATCGGAAGCTACTACATCGGCTCGTCCCGCGAGTCCGGGTGTCGCTGGCTGCGCCCATGTGGAGCCTGGCTTTTCCTGACCGCCCTGTGCTACCTGGGGGCCGCTCTTGCGCTTCTCGGAGAACACGTAGGCTGGATGGCGGATCGCCTGGATATCGGCATTGCCAAGATCCTCCTGGCCTGCATGCTTGTCCTGGGAGCAGAAGCGCTGACGAGCTTTGTGATCGAGTTCTACCGTCCCCGGAGCCCGGGCGAGGAGCTTCGACCACTTTTCGAGAGTCGCCTGTTGGCCCTCTTTACGGAACCGGGTGGAATAGCCAGGAATGTGGCGTCTTCGCTGGATTACCAGTTTGGCTTCCACGTGTCCGAAGTCTGGTTCTACCGCTTTGTGGAACGAACGGTCGCACCGTTTGCGGCTGTAATGATCGCAGCCCTTTGGCTGCAAACGTGTTTCGTCGTCGTTCGAACGGAAGAGAACGCCATCCGAGAGCGCTTTGGGCGAGTTGTTTCGCAGGCCCCGCTGGCGCCTGGCCTCTACCTCAAGCTTCCCGCCCCGTTCGCACGAATCTACAAATTCCCCGTTGAACGCCTGCAGCTGGTCCACGTCGGGTACATCCCCAGCGGTGGGGAGAAAGACAAAGACCACGCCGGACACGACGAACCAGCGCCCGGAATGGAAGACATCCAAGGCGATCCCAGCGGGAGGGTGATGGTCTGGAGCAAGACACACCACCGAGAAGAATTCCCATTCATTGTGGCCAGCCGCCCAGAGGCAGGAGTCGACAGTGCCGAGACCACTGACCCGACGGATGAGCAGCCTGTCTCAGCATACTTCCTCGCCGCCAGCGTGCCCGTCTACTTCAGAGTCAGCAATCTCTATGACTATGCCTACCGCCACGCCACCCCCAAGAAAGCACTGGAGAAGATTGCGTCAAAGGAACTGGTCAAGTACCTGGCGAATGTTGACTTCTTCCGCATACTGACCAGCGGAAGAGCCCAGGGCGCACAATTGTTGCGGGAACGCATTCAGCAAGCCGTTGGACCTGAGGGAGCTGCGCTGGGCATCGAGATCGTGTTTGTGGGGCTTCAGGGACTGCATCCGCCTGTGTACGTGGGTGAGGCCTTTGACGAGGTGGTTGGGGCCATGGAGGAAAAGCACGAGCTGATCCTCAAGGGAGAAACCTACCAAATTCAACGCCAACCCGCTGCCGAAGCCGCGGCGTTGGCTCTGGTTACGCAGGCACAGGGATACCAGTTTGAGAGGGTGCAAGTCTCACAGGCAGAAGCGGAGCGCTTCGGCAAACAGATGCTGGCGTTCGACGCCTCGCCCAACCTGTTCGTCCTGCGCAGCTTCCTGGATGTCTTGGAGAACGAAGGAAGAAACGTCCGAAAATATGTAATCGGCACCGAGACCAGTGACGAGACATTCGTTCTCGATCTCGAGGAAAAGCTGCGGCCGGATCTGCTGGATCTGGATCTGGAACGCAGCCAACAATAGAAGCCCGGAGCAAGCTAGAGGAGGTAAGGAAACATGGGATTCACGGACAAACGGACGTGGATGCAGCATTGGCCCGTCGTACTGCTTGGGATGCTTGTAGCCTTCATATTTCTTGTAGCATTGGTCACCTTTGAGGTAAAAGAAACGGAACATGCCGTGGTGATGACCTTTGGCGAACCAAAGGCCGTCTCCGTAGACGGCGCCACGAAGGCCAAGCTCTACGAGCCCGGACTCCATTGGAAGTGGCCATACCCCATCGACACGGTCTGGCGGCACGACAACCGCCTCCAATGCTACGAGCTCAAGAAGGGGCAGGTCGAGCAGATACAAACGGCTGATGACTACCAGATCGTCGTGACAACCTATGTCCTGTGGCGCATTGA
>Ga0209045_1000785_pt1 | contig 34074 bp, 19 predicted proteins | sample SaaInlLV_10m_DNA_4_FD_184664 | JGI IMG/M metagenome (GOLD analysis project Ga0209045, IMG submission 184664) | Marine microbial communities from expanding oxygen minimum zones in the Saanich Inlet - Saanich Inlet SI072_LV_200m_DNA (SPAdes) (version 2) | ecosystem: Environmental > Aquatic >...
TAAGGTGGTTTCCACAATTGTAAGCCCTTTGCCGAGGTTGCTTACAATTGCACCGGTTGCCCGCCCGGTGCGGCCATCGGTCGGGAAAAAAACGGGCGTCTCATTTTACAGGAACACTGAGCTCTGGAGTTCGGTCCAGCCCATGTGGGACCCGAAGCTGTCGAAGTTGGCCATGAACGTCCCGCGTTCGCTGAGTTCGTCACGGTGCCGTCGCACGTAATCCGCACTGCCGACGGAGAGCTGTTCTTCGGCTCCAAAGCTGATGAAACGAATGGTGCGCTTGCGTGCATGAGGGGCGAGAACGCGCGCAGCCTCCAAGATAGCGGCGACGCCGCTCGCATTGTCGTCAGCACCCACGGATCCTGCCTGGGTGTCGTGGTGGCCACCCAGAACGATCAGGCCTGCTTCCGGGTCAGTTCCGGGTAGCTCGGCCACCACGTTCTGGGAGAGTCCCTCCCGCATTCCGCCGTTGACCTTGAGTCGCGCCGCCAGCGCACCCTCGGACTTCCACCGCCACGCATCCATGTAGGCCACGTTCACGGTAGGTCGGGCCCCCAAGGCACGGGTGTAGGCCGGGAACATGCCGTCGGCCAGGGCTGCCGTTCCGGGGAATCGGATGTCGACGAACAGGAGGAAAGCTGGCTCAGCTTCCATGAGTCGCTGATAGCTTGCACGCGACTCAATGTGACACCCGAGGTGGACGACGGCCTTCCCGCGAAGGTGTGAGAGATCACGTCGCTGGTACTCCGTGGGGCTCTCGAAGAAGACCAACGGCGCCTCAATGGTCTTGCCATCGGTTCCAGGCGTGTTGCTGAACAATGAGCAGGGGAACGACTGCCAAAGGTCCCCGAACCGGATCTCGAGCGATTCGCTCGTCACGGCTCGTTCGCGGACGGCGAATGTCTCGATATCCGCCTCAATCTCAAGCTCGGCAAAGGCATCCTGCGCATAGGCGGCGGCCGCTTCCTCTTCCGGAGAGCCCGCAAGCCGGACCCCGATGTCTACGGTCAGGGACGTGATATGCTTCTCGATCAGCCGTTCGCAGACTGGGGCCAGACTAGACATCGTTTGCCTCCGATTGTAGTGTGTCAGGGCGGTCTCGACAGGGAGTACTTTGCCGGTTCCTTTCTCGGCTGTCCAGTGTCTGTGGATATCGCGGTCGACGCGAGGTCTCCCGAGGGATGGTCGGCCGACATCTCAGCCCATGCGGGAGTGGATGTCTGATACCTGCAGACGGCCTGAGGAAAGGTGTCCATGTCAGAAGTCAAGCAAACCAAGGCCGGCGACGGATCGAGTGCTGTTCCCCCTGCGGCCACGGTTCCGCTGGTCGACGAGACGGCGCTCAAGCGCGTCGTCTCGAAACGAGCGGCTCAGCTCCTTGGGATTTCTGTATTTTTCGACTGCCTCGGCGAAGAGCCGGTGGAGTACACTCGCCCGATATTGGCCTTTGTCTGCGCCGAAGCGACTCAGCTTGAGGAACTCCTGGACGCCTATGGCGCCGGAGCGAACTCCGAGTGGTTTATTTTTCGAGAGATGGTTGCCTCGGCGAAAGCGTTCTCGGACGTTGCCTACCGGCTGATCCACATCCAGCACTCTCTTCCGCGCTACAAACTCCTGCCTATTGCTCAGGACTTTGCCGGTGACCTGCCCAAAGCCCTTGCGTTCGTCACTGAGATCCTCCGCTGTGTCCTGCTCCGGATGGTTCCTGTAGCCGAAGGACTCCAGCTTGCTTTGCCGGAGCTGATCCCGACAACAGACAGCTTCAGCGATGTGCTTCCCCCCGGCGCCCTCCCTGGAGACCGCCGCACACGGCATACGGCTACGGCGGAAGAACGCGCCGTTCACCTTGCTACATCATTCCTTGAGGCCGCGGCTGACAGTGACTTCCTGCACGTTACCACCGAGACGCCGCCGGAAGAATACGCGAACCTGATTCCCGACCCCATCGGTGAGGAATCGCTCCGTCAGGTTGAGTACAAGTTTCACAACCTCCAGTCACTCTACGACACCTACATTTCGGACAGCGATACCGAGGAGACCGACGCCAACCTGCCTACCTTGCGTGGGCACGTCAGTGTGATCTTCCACCTTCTGGAGATCAGCGTGCTGCTCGTCCATTTCTACGAGCGGCATCTCATGCTCTCAGCCACGGACGAGTCCATTCGGGACGAGTGTCCGATCGACTTCGACCCCTTCCTCACCCGCACGGTCGATTTCTCAATCGTCTATGCCTGTCGATACCTCTATAGCGCCCGTGAGCTTTGCCATGCCATCCTGCGTCGACACGCGACGGTGGGCACCATCGAGGTCCCCGTCCCCGCGTATCGCGGCTTTCATGTTCGCCCGTCGACCCTGGTTTCGGCCATTGTCCGGCACTATGGCAGCGATGTCACAATGGAGCTCGACGGCGAGACCTACGATGCCGGCAAGGCCATCGCTCTCTTCCGTGCCAACGAGCGAATCAACGCGTGGAAGCGTCGTCAGATTACGGGTGAAGTGGCACAGACAGCCGCCATCTCAGAGAGCAGAGAGGATGAAGACCTGGGGATAGCTGTGCGGCGGATTGTCCTGGACCTGGCCCAGCGCAACCAAGTCGTTATCTACGAGCATCCGTTGCCGGTGAAGTCGGCAAGACGGGCCAGAGATCTGCCATTCGAGGAACAGATCCTCAACGAGATCAATCGTCTTCTCGTCGCGGGGAAGATCGATGTTCGCGGCGAAGTCAGGGTTCGCTTCACGGGGGATGAACGGGTTCTGAATGACCTCAAGATCCTCGCGGAATCCGGTTACTGCGAGGACGCCTTTGGAAACAACACGCCAATCCCCGCCGAGCTCAGCTACTTGAAGCGGTAGCGCCGCGACGACATACTGTCTGTCCTGAACGTGAACGAAGTGCGCCCCGTCGGAGAGACTCCGCGGAAGGTGGTCGCCATCGGGGACACTCGGCCTGCCCAGGATACATGACAGACGGTTGAGACAGAGCATGGAAGGACGGAATTGACGATGGAAAAGCGGTATCTGGCGACATTCTTTGCGGCCTTTCTCGCCGCCTGTTTGGCGGCGGGACAACCGAAGCCGGATCCCGGCGGCCGAGGCAGAGGGGGAAGGGGAGGGAGAAGACGCTCCGGGAAGACGTTCGCCGAAGGAGCAACCCTTGTCTATGTCGAGACGCTTATCCGGAACTTCGATAAAGATCAGAATATGGTGGTCGACGAGGAGGAGCTGGAGAAGGGCTTCCTCGCCATGCTGGAGAAGCAGGAACAGCGTTGCAGCGCGCTTCTGAGCGTGTTCGACAAAGACGAGGACGGGGCCCTCAGCAAGGAGGAAAGCCAAGCCTTCAGGGGCTTTGTCTTCGGGCTTGCGGGGTTGCTGCGCTACGATCCCGACGGGAACTGGGCGGTGGACGAGACGGAGGCCGACAAGGCATGGGAATCGCTCGGGGGGAGATTCGAGCGACACAACGCGGGGACCATCAGGAAATTCGACAAGGACGGCAACGGTGAATTGAGTCCTGAGGAGATCGCGGCCGCTCGGGAGCAGATGCAGGCGTGGAAGGATAAAGGTGGCAAATGAAAACAGTGAAGACAGCAACATGTTGCCTGGCACTGACCGTTGCCTTGACGGTTGCCACTCACTTGCCGGCTGGTGCCGTGACGCTGGGTGATGTCCTCCGTGAGCACGGCTGGGCCAATGTCATCGGGACCTGGGTGGATGCTGACACCGGCGGCGAGGTCGTCAAGATCACGTATGCGTGGCGGTTTCCGGAAACCGTGATCGAGATCACCTCGCGGTCACAGGAGCGCGAAACCGTGGCCCTGATGGGGCTGAACGCGAAGACGGGTGAAGTGGGCCAGTTCGGGGCTAACAGCCGTGGTGGTGTCCATATGGCTAAATGGGACGTTGTGGAGGGGGATGCTGTCATCGGGTTGGCAGTTGTGACCGAGAAGGGCAAAGAGGTGAACCTGGAAATCCGTCATCATCGCGTAGACGAGGATACCATGGTCCTGAGCATTGGGGGACCGAAGCCCACCACGATAAGGATGGTACGGGTCGAGCCGGCTAAGGAGCCTGCCCAGGAGCTGGCCAGGGCGCCCGCCCAGGAACTCCAGCTTCAGGATGCGGGCATCGATCCCCGGATGATGGGCTTGATCAAGGCCGCTCTCAGCAAGAGGGCTGGAGTCAAAGATGAGCAGATGGCGGAGGCCTTGGCGGGGATCGTGAAGACCGTCCTCGGAGTACAGGCCCAAGGCGAGGGGTTCGAGATGGGCGCGGGACTCCGGACTCACCTGAAGGAGGAGGTCGGCCTCACAGACGAGCAGGTCGGCATGGTGACCGGCATCGCGCGTCGCCTGGAATGGGGAAAGAGAGAAGCGAAGCGCAAGAAAGAGGGGACATTCACAGAGGGCGACACCGTTGTGTATGTGGAGACATCCGTCCGGAACCTTGACGCAGACGGCAACCTTACCGTGGAGGAAGGCGAGCTCGAGAAAGGCTTCCTCGGGATGCTCGGGCAGTACGAGGAGTGCCACGGCGTCCTTCTGACGCTCTTCGACAAGAACAAGGATGGAGCCATCGGCAAGGATGAAGGGAAAGCGGTTCGCGAGTTGGTCTTCAGTGCCCTCGAGATGATGCTCTATGATCAGAATCGTGACGGAAAAGTCGATGATACGGAGGCCGACCAGGCCTGGGACAGTGTGGCGGAGCAGATTGAACGACACAACGACGGCATCCTGAGGAGATTCGACCGGAACAAGGATGGCGAGTTGAGCGACGACGAACTCAAGGCCGGGCGGGCGCGAGCAGGCCAACGGCGTGGACGGGGGAGGTGACACCTGCCCCCCTATGAGCGAATCCCCCGCTAAACGTATTGCCGGACGCTGTACCACAGCGGCTGCTCTGATCACGGTAATCGCTGCCGCTTGCCTTGGCCTGTGGTGGTTCAGCAGCCCCAGGACGGCTGAGCAGCTGGAAAAGGCCTTTGCCCGGAGTGGCTGTCACCAAGTCGCCATCTCCACCGAGCTCCCACAGGGAAGAGCGGGCCAGACCATCGCCTTCACGATCGAGGACCTGCAGGAACACCAGCTCTTCCTGCGACAGGAGACCGAGAATGGTCACTGGCTCCATATCGATGGGCAAGGCCAGGTCCACACCGCCGCCGGACAGATAGCCGTGATCGAACGGTCCGCGGAGCTACTCCTCGGGCCGTCCGGAATCGCCTTGTTTGTCGACGACGTCCCCCAGCCCATCGAGGATGAGACGTGGCAGACATTCTGGGTCTCTGCGGCCACCGCGGACACGCCGCCTAAGGCTGCTGTCATTCCCAAACTCATGGTGAAGGATGATTTTGCACGTGAGGAACTTGAGGTACACCCGTATGCTCGAATCACGGCCGGTACCGTCGAGCTTTCGCAACGCGGCGGCGGGATGCCCACCACTGCCGCCGAGGAGGCCGACTATAGCTTCCAACGCGCCGTCAACCCGTTCGCACTCCACGCCTCCGACAGTGGTCGGCTGACCTACAATGTCCACTCGCCGACGCACTGGGGTGACGTCCACGTCGAAGCGTGCTTTTACTTCGGGATCCCTAAGACCGGTCCCGTCGTTGATCGGGGATCACTCCCGACTGACACTGACATGCTTGTCGTCATAGGGCCTGAGGATGGTTTCCAGGCAGCGTTCGGATGGTCGGGTGCCACCGAGTCCTTTGTTCTGCTGAGCCGTTCAGGAGCCGATCCGTGGTCCTCAATCGCGGCGTGGGAAACGAAGCGCCCGCCTGTCACCAACTGGGTGAAGATCGCCCTCGAATGTCGACAGGGACACCAAATCGTCGGCTTACTGGACGACGTACCCGTGTTGTCAGCCGAACTGCCCCGTCGACTCCTCGGCCCATTCCACATCCAGGGAGGCGCCGGCCTGGTCGAATTTGACGATGTAAGGGCCTGGTCGTTGCCGACTCCCGAGCCCGAGGCAACCCCGCTGTTCGTTCGGAGCCGGCAATTCGCCGGAAAAGCGAGGAAGGACAAGGCCGATCCGGAGGAATTTGATGAATGGGCATCATCCTCGCACGCGTTCAGGAGAGTTCGCTGGCGAGACGCTGCGACCCGCACGTCCCGCGCGGCTATCGTCACAGGAGAGCCCATCATCGGCGAGTTCGTCTGTGCGTCTCCCGGGGAGCGCCCCCCCGGTGCTCCGTCGGGGTTGATGCACTGGATCGCTCTCTACCCTGCCAAACCGGACCGTCCCCTGGACATCCGCAAGCAGGACCCCGTGTGCATGGTCCGGGCGTCTCGTTCTGATGATTCGTGGACCGTCAAGAGTCGAGAGGACCCGTTCGCCGGTCCGGAGAGTGATCTTACTGAACCCACCCTTGAGGTCGGCCGACAACGCGGGCGGCTGTGTGTGCGTGCCGCCGGGCGTTGGCTTCCGCTTTCCGGCGTCATTCCGGGAGCAGTCCACTTGGCCATCATCCGGCTACCGAGTTCCAAGGCCCGTCGGCGTTTCCTGCTCTCCCCGAGTCCGACTCACCACATGATCCGCTGCACAAATCTCGTGCACGAGCTCTTCGAGGATGCCCCCACGGCCTGGAATTGGGTGGACGGTGCGTTTCGTATGGACTGCCGGTGGGCCTGTCAGGATCAATGGAACTTCATGGCTTGCGGCTCGACCGGTCTCCCCTACATGGCCAGCAAGCGCGTCTTCACTGGCGACCAGGTACATGAGGCATTCATGTGTCTGCGAGCAACCTTCCCCTGGGACGCCGGGGACACAACCTTCACGTACGATCCGGACAGTGACCGGGCCAACAAATTCCCGATCCTCCGGGCCGCCAATGCCTGGTACAACCGGCACGATCTGAACATGGCGTTCTGCACCGATGGCAAGAACCCGCTCTCCGGCTACTGCGTGGTCTTCGGGGGCGAGAACAATACCGTCACACGACTCCTTCGTGCCGGCGTCTCCGTCGCAGAATCCCGCCGGTCGCAGCACTTGTTCCGGAAAGACGAGTCGTTTATGGTCGTCCACTACCCGTGGTGGCGGCTTACGGTGACCAAGACCGACGCTCGGATTCAGGTTGCTCTCGACGGTGAGCAGCTCTTTGACTACACCGACCCTGTGCCGATAGAAGGTGGGCACGTGGGCTTCTGGAGTGTCCGGAACGGTTTCGCCATCTCACGAATCTCTTCCATGGCTGAGAACATCCGCTGGAGGCGGCATGCCTTCTACGCCACTGGGAGCACGCAACAAAGCTGGCAACCGCTCGTTGCCGCCGCGGTCCGCCTTGAAACCGATCCCGACGGCAGACTGACGACCGTGACGAACACGTTTGGGGGCGGCTTTTTCGCCGTCCGCCAGGTCCCGGATGCCCCCATTGACCTCCGGAAGAGACCACGCCTTCAACTGCCGTTGCGGCTGGGCCCCGGCGTGCGAGTCAACCTGCACGTGGAGATAGGAGGGAAGCCGTTCATCGTCCGCCTGGGGGACAGTCCTTTGGAGGGGATGAAGGCCTTCCTCGTCCCCGGTTCCGAGACGGGCGAATGTTTCCAGCTCAGACCGATTTCCGAGTCAACTGTACGCAGGAGACACCTGCTGGCTGAACTCCCCGGAGACGTGGCGCTTCTCGAGCTGAATCTCCTCAAGGCGTTTCGGGAGCTGGCCGGCGCCGGAGTTGAGCCGCTGCTGACCTGTCTCACCATTGGCAACAGCAGCAACGCCGGGTATCTCATGGGCGGGAACGGGGCGAACGAGGCCGACAGTGCCTATCAGGTCGGTGCACCGACGTTCACGGAGTAGCCTCAGTTCAGGCGTTTGAGGCGGACGTCCTTGAATTGAACCAGCATGGGGGGGCCGGCGTGCAACTGCAGGGCGAGAATGCCCTCAAGCAGGCGCTTCTCCTTCTGGTTGTCAGTCAGTTCAACGGTCGTGTACCCGTTGATCTTCTGGACGATCTGGTTGCCCCGAGCGGTGATGACGTACTCGTTCCAGGTGCCCTTCTTCAGCGATGCGAGTAACTCCTTCTCGTCACAGGTCTTGCCGGTCGACTCCCGCTTGCCATCCGCGCCGATGACCGTTTTGCGTGTCCTGGGCCCGATGATCCCCCGGCCGCGCTCCTCGTAGATGATGCCGGCGTAATGGCTGCTTGCATCGATGTCGGCCTGGTAGCCGCCAACCACGAAGTCACCCAGGTCCGCACTGCGGTACTGGATACCGGAATTGTGGCTCGCGATGCGGAACCTGATGCGCAACTCGAAGTCTTTCAGCGTGCCGCCTCGCCAGATAAGAAACGTGTTGCCTTTGGTTGGTGTCTCTTTGGTGGTCTGCCCCGTGATGGCGCCGTCCTGAACGGACCAGAACCCCGGCTTTCCTTCCCAACCAGTGAGGGTCTTGCCGTCGAAAATGGACTCAAAGCCAGAGGGATTCAGCTCTTCGCCCACACGTTTCGAGAGGGCGGCAATCCGTTTCCCGATGTCCTTACCTGCCTTGAGTGCCTGCAGTTTGGGGAGGACTGCGGCGATCTCGGTGGGGCAACTGGCCGCGACTTTCTCGGCAATGGCCAGGACAGCGAGGCCGGCCTCCTGCCGGAGTGCCGGATCGTCGAGGTAGCCGGAGGTCGTCTCCAGCGACGCACGTGTGGGGATCGCCGCGAGGGCGGACAGTGCGAGCCGCTTCTCTTCGGGGCGTTCGGCCAACGCCAGAGCGGCCTGAAGGGCGGCGACTTTCTTGGACGAGGAGACATCCTGTGCCGGAATCAGGCGGAAGCAGCCTCTCAGTGCCAGGATCTTGGCCCTCTTGTCCTTGCTTGACTTGGCCAGCCGGCTCACGTCCGGCAAGGCAGCGACCGTGGCCCATCCACAGAGCACCGCGATGGCTTCATCCCTTACCGTCTTATCCGCGGTGCTCGCGGCTTGACGTACGGCGCTGAGGGCTTCCGGCCCCCGGGCCGCTTTCAGGACGCGCAGGATAGCCGACTTGGCGGCCGGCGTGGCGCTCGGCATCGCACCGATCAGCGCCTCTGTCAGAGGCAGTGGAACGGCTCCCGCCATAATCGTCAGCGTCTCGTTCTCGTTGACGATCTTGTTGCGGGTGACTCCGTCCGCGATGTACTCCACACGCATCTTCTTCCGTGTCCCCCTGATCGGGTCTCCGAAGTTGCCGTTGGTGGCCGCGATCGAGAGGTTCCCAGACGCCACAATTTTGGCGACCTTCTTGGTGACGTCGGCCGACACGCCATCGGGCAGGTCCCCGTAGACGGCCTTGAGGATGGTAACGCTGTCACCCGAGGGGCGCGCCTCCCGAGCGCAGATACCGGACAGCGCGCCTTCGAGGGCCCGGATTTCCGCCGAGGCCGTGGAGGCGGCCAGCAGCTTGACCAGTACGGGGAACTCGCCAGGTCCGGCAAGTTTGCCGAGGGTCCGAATACCGGCGGCGCGCACGTCTTTGTTGCTGTCGGAGACCGTCTTGAGCAGGGCCGGGATGGCGTTGAGCATGTGACGCTGCCCGATGAGATCAATCGCGGTTCTGCGCGTGCCAGCGTCCTCGTCTTGCAGCATCGCCATGATTGCGTTGTCGACATCAGGTCCGGACAAACTTGAGAGGGCGGCCAGGGCGGCTTCAGAGACCGCCTTTTCCGGGCTGGTCCGGAGGCCGATGAGGGCCTTGGCGGCTGACGCATCGCCGATTTCGGGTACGGTCCGGATGGCTGCCACGCGGATCTCGCCCTTGGCGGTTTCGGCCAGTTTCGTGAGCACGGGCAGAACCGACTCATCTCCATGCTTGCCCAACACCGAAAGGACAAGCATCTGGCGGTCAGCAGGAAGCCCGGGCAGCGCGTCTGCCAGGGATCTGGTAACGGCGGCGTCCTGCATCTCGAGGGCCGTTCGTGCAGCGGCTTGAGCCAACGAGGGGACGTTCCCGCTGAGCGCCTCGATCAGCAGCGGCACGCCGTCCTTTCCTCGGACAAGCGCCGCCCCGCGCAGCGCGGCGCTCCGCACTTGCGGGGACGCTCCGGGCGCGTTCCGGAGTCGATCATAGAGCGACTGTGACCGAGCTACTTTGCCCCCGGCGAGAAGCGCTTCAGCGCAGGACAGAAGGCCATCGTGTACCGCCGCCCGGTTAGGCGATGGCACGTCGGCGAGTGCTGTTTCCAGTGCGTGAGCGGCTTCAGTCGTCCCGATCTTCCCCAGCGCCCTGGCGGCGGCATCCGTGGTATCGGCATCCCCGCTGCTGAGCAGGTTTCCCAATGGCGCGACCGCCGCGCGATCACGGCGCACACCGATCGAGCCAATGATGCCGAGGCGTACCCGTCCCTTGAGTTTCCCCAGGGCCTCGCGGAGAGCCACGTCGACGGCGGGGTCGCGGATGGGCTCCAGAGCGTAACGGGCCATGTGGGAGAGTTTCTGGTCAGAGAGGAGTGCTGCGAGCGCTGGTACCGCCTTGGCTGTGCCGATATGGCTAAGACCCAGGCAGGCATCGGCTTTCGCCTTGCGTGCGGCGTCCGACGTGAGCACACCAATCAGCTTGGTCTCCTCCGCTCCCGGCGTGGCTGCGGGCTGTGCACGCGAGCTCGTCATACAGGCGAGGGTGAGGACGGTCGTCAGTAACCGGATCACTGTCTTTTGAGTCATTGTCCAAATTGCCTTTGCGTATGGGATACGGCAGTCGGGATTCGGGAACCGTGTCTCGTCCAGATTCACCGAATAACGACTAACCAGTAACGACTGACCCCGGCTAGATAATCCACGGTTCCCGCATGGCACGGGAGCGATAGCTGTTTGCCTCGGGGTCTCCCGGGAACTCGGCCTTGACCGGATCATAGGTCACATCGCGTTTGAGCCACATGCAGATGTTGGCCGCGTGAACCGTCGCCATGGAATTGTGCATGACCTCGGGGTTTGCGACGGTCAGGCGGCGGGATTTCACACAATCGAGGAAGTCCCGGACGTGGTCCGTCGGATGCCGGGTGCGCGCCGTGTAGTCGCGAACGACCTTGCTGAAGTCAGCCAGCAGGGCCGGTGAGGACGCATCAGGCTTTGAGTACCCGTCTGCGGTGGCCAACCAGCCCTCGCTGCCGTCGAAGCGCATGCCGCAGGAGCCACGCCAGTACTTCTTGCCACGGGAGAGGATCATGCGCGTACCGTTCGCGAAGGTCGTGACCATGCCGTCGCCACTGTTGTTGTCCACGTACCCGTACGCGACCGGAGACGTGTCGAGAGCGTTCAGTCCGGCCTGGGCCTGGGCGAACGTGTGCGAACCCCATTCGCCGATGCAACTGGTGTGGAAATCGTACTGGTTCCGCCACCCACCCTTCACGTAGCTCTTATTGTAGGGCCGCCAGGGGCATGGTCCCAACCAGGCGTCCCAGTCCACCTCGTCCTTGGATGGCTCAGGTTGCGCCTCTTTCCATTCATGGCTCATGATCGCCGCATTCCATGGAGCGATGTGGGCGTACGCCGTGTGGACGTTGCCGAGGCGGCCGCTCTTGGCCATCTCGATGCAGAATACGAAGTTGGCCACGCTTAAGCGCTGGGTGCCGGTTTGGTATACACGCCCGTAGCGCCGTGCCGTTTCCACTACCGCCTGTCCTTCAGCGATGGTCATGCAGGATGGCTTCTCGGTGTACACGTCCTTCCCCGCACGCATGGCCAGTATGGACGCGAGGGCATGCCAACGGTCGCCGGTCGCGATGAGGACAGCATCCAGGTCGGAACGCGTGGCCAGGAACTCGCGCATATCGCGGTGCATGGCACAGTCGCTGTTCCCATACTTGGTGTCCGCCATCTTCTTCACCGCTTCACGTCTGGATTTGCGGATATCGCAGATGGCGACGAACTGGACATCCTTCTGGCCCATCATCCAGCGCAGATCACTGGTTCCCCGGTTACCAATCCCGATTGCTCCCAACACGATGCGTTCGCTGGGAGCAGTGGCACCGTCCCGGCCCAGGGCACTGGCGGGGATGATCGAGGGCATGGCCAGAGCGGCACCCGTTCGGAAGGCCGTTCCGAAGAATTGGCGACGGGTTGGCTGTGGCCGTGCCGCGGGAGGCGTCGTAGGTGTGGTTTCATCCATCATTTCTACTCCAGAGATACGTTTTCTAGCGATCCGGTAGCGAAACACTGTGGATCCGATAGTACGCCGCACGGCCCCCGGGCGGCTTCCCAGGATGGCGGCTGGGGCCCATCCGCCGTCCAAGAGAGACTGGCTCGCGCAACCTGCTTGTTTGCCGGATCAGCCAGCCCCCGAGGTTACGTCCACCCATTGGCCGGAGGCTGCCGAGTTGAGCACGGCTTCACAGACCTTCTGCGTCTCAAGTGCCTCGGCGAACGTCGGGCCGTACGTGCGACCCTCCTCAACTGCCCCGAGAAAGTCGGCCACTTGATGCACGAATGACTCGGCATAGCCAATCTGCAACCCCGGTACCCACCAGTGGTCCATGTAGGGCTGTTCGCCCCCGTGATCGGTCACGTGGATCGAGCGCCATCCGCGCAGGCGTTCCGCATCGTTGTGGTCGAACCACTCAAGTCGATGCAAGTCATGCAGATCCCACCGAATCGAGGCGTGTTCGCCGTTGATCTCAAAGGTGTACAACGCCTTGTGGCCTCGCGCGTAGCGGGTGGATTCGAAGTTGCCGAGAGATCCGTTCCCGAACCGGCAGAAGAAGGTGCACGCATCGTCGATCCCCACGGGTTGTGTCTGCCCGGTTTCCGCGTGTACGCGCTCCTTAATGAAGGTCTCGGTCATCGCGTTGACTTGCGTAATCGAGCCGTTCTGCCAGAGGGCGGTGTCGATGCAATGGGCCAGGAGATCTCCCGTGACGCCGCTGCCTGCGGCCGCCGCATCCAGTCGCCAGGTCGCGGGTCCGCCCTGCGGGACATCGGGGGCGATCGTCCAGTCCTGGAGGAAGTTGGCCCGGTAATGGAAGATCTGTCCGAGCTTGCCTTCGTCGATGAGCATCTTGGCGAAGGTCACCGCAGGTACGCGTCGGTAGTTGAAGGAGACGAGGTTCGGGACACCGGCCTTCTCGACGGCACTTACCATCTCGCGGCCGTCCGCAACGCTGGTGGCAAGCGGCTTCTCGCAGAGCACCATCTTCCCTGCTTCGGCCGCAGCAACGGCGATTTCCTTGTGCAGGTTGTTGGGCACGCAGATGTCGACCAGGTCGATATCGTCGCGTGCGATCACCTCGCGCCAGTCTGTCGTGCTTGACTCATACCCCCACTGTTTGGCAAAGGCTGCGACGTTGGCTGCGTCACGTCCGCAGGCCACTTTCAGAACAGGTTGGCGTTTGAGGTCGAAGAAATTGCAGACCTGCCGGTAGGCGTTTGAGTGCGTGCGCCCCATGAAGCCGTAGCCGATCATTCCGACGTTCAGCGTTTCCATCTGTCACCCTCCGGTTCGCTCTATTGCCATCCATGCGCGTCGCGCACCGCGACCATTGCCGCGAGGATGTTGTTCCAGGTACTTGGTTTCAGCATCACTTCATTCGGGAACATGCACCCGTCCCAGCAGATGCTTGGGCATGCTTTGGTCGGTGTCCCGTCCTCGTCTCGCAGCCAGAAGCCAGCGTGGTGCGGGATATCCAGCTTCCCGTTGGGATCATCGGCCAGACAGTGCCGCCCGGTCTTGTCGTGGGACCCGGAGCCATGGACCGTACCGTCGTTCTGGGCAATGTGCAGATCGATCGTCCACGGGCGCAGGGCCGCAGTCAGCGTGCGGAGGCCGTCATCCAGGACGTCGCGGTCTGCGAGGTCAGCGTCCGGCGCGAGGATCCGGTCCTGGGGTGCATTGTAGCCCATGAGGTAAAGCATGGTGTGCGCCATATCCGCCTGGAACCCGAGTGTGCCCGGGCGATCGACGGCTTCCAGAAGGCGAATCATCTCACGCCACGAGTGCATGCCACCCCAGCAAATTTCACCTTCGGCAGCCAGCCGTTCGCCGCAGCCCTCGGCAATGGTGCAGGATTCCCGGAATGTCTGGACGATGCGCTCCGTGTTCCCCTCCTGGTCTTCTGCCCAGGTACCCGGGTCTCCACCGGTATCGATCCGGACAATACCGTGTGGACGCACACCCAGATCGCGGAGTTTCCGGGCGATCTCGCAAGCCTTGCGTAACTGGGTCAGGAAGCGGCTGCGTTCCTCGGCATCACCCATGGCAGATCCGCCGCCGGTCGGTGGCCAGACGGGTGCGACAACTGAACCGATGGCCAAGCCCCGTGCCTGCACCTTCTCAGCCAGGGACTTCAGGTCATCGTCACTGGAATCAATGTCGACGTGCGGCGCGAAGAGGAACAGGTCCACCCCGTCAAAGCCCACACCATCTACGTTGGCTGCGGCTGTCAGGTCCAGCATCGTGTCCAGATCAATGATCGGGTCGCCGCCGTCATCCCCTTTGCCGACGATGCCCGGCCACGCGGCGTTGTGGAGTTTGGGGAATGTGTTGGGATGATTGCTCATGCGTGTTCCCTTTCCTGACGTTGGTTTGCTTAGGCTGCTTGCCCGCCGTAGCCTCGCGCGAAGGCGGGTAGGGTTTGAGCTGTGGGCTCTGGGCTGTGGATGGTTTCTCGGGTTTCCTCGTGAGGCGTTCGGCGCCCTGCATCCGTTAAGTATACGTCATCACCCCTGTCTTCGCTCGGGTCTCTACTTGCGCTTGTTCTCGAACCAGACCGGGCCTCCCCACTTGCCCGTGACCACCAGGTCGACATCGTTGTCCGCATCGATATCGGACGCGACGATGTTGAGGCCCGAGCCGATGCCCTGGTCGTAGCTGATGGCATGCTTGCCCCAGGCGACAGCCGGTTTGCGTGTCAGTTCGTACCAGTAGACCCCGAGCTTGCCGTGTCCGTCGGGGTCGCCTCCATTGTGAGCCATGAATCGCTTTCCGGTGGCCAGGTCGAGGTCGCCATCGCCGTCGAAGTCGGCCAACGCGAGGCTGTGGGCCTGGCTCCAGGTGTCGTCGATGACGTGCTGTTTCCACGTGGCCGCTGTCCCCTTGCGGCCTTGCTGATACCAGAAGATCCCATGCTTGTGGGCGCTGCTGGTGACGACATCATTCAATCCATCCGCATCAACATCGTAGACGAGGATCTGGGCGGTGTGGTCCGTGCCGCCGTCCTTGCTGCCGATCCGCCAGTCGTGTTCCTTCCACGTCCCCTTGCGCGGGTCAGATGGTGCTTCGAACCACGCGGTCGGGCGGAGAATGTCCGGGCGTCCGTCGCCATTGATGTCGCCCACACCCGTACCGAATGGGCGTGTCTTTGTGCATACGGGGAACTTCACCAACCCCTGCTTTCCATCCTTCCCGCGAACGATGTCGAACCAAGCCGTGTGTTTGACGGCTGGGAGAATCTCATCGACACGGCCATCGCCGTCGATGTCCCACAGGTCCCCGAGCTCGAAATTACCATTTTCCTCCACCACCTGCATGGGCCATTCGCCGTTCCCATTTCCAGGATTCCGGTACCATTCCATGCGTTTGGCGAACCAGCAGCAGGTGACCACATCCAGGCTCCCATCGCCGTCGACATCCAGGGGGGCATTCATGAAATCGTCCCGGTAGCCTTTGCCGTCTTCATCCACCTTGCCGCGGAGCTTGCGGAACTGGTGAGCCGTCCATGTTGGGGCTTCGTACCAATAGGGGCCGGCCACGATGTCGAGTTTGCCGTCTTTGTTGAAGTCGCCTACACCACAGCTCTCACTGCGATAGGAGCCAATCCGGTGCATCGCGAACTGGAGGGGCGTTGGGCGCGCTCCCGGTACCGCGGCCTGGTCCTTGCTCGGAAGGCCGCGTACCCGGATGTCGCGCACGGCGATCTTCATACCTTTGTAAGCGTCCCCGCCATGCACCTGGATCCCGATCCGTCCCGTGGCGGTGGTTGCGTCTCGGCAGTGCCCCACCGCTTTGCCATTGAGCCACAGTGTCATGACGTCGCCGTTCGCACGGATGGCTGCTTCGTTCCAGCCGTCTCGTTTCTCCAGGCCCTCATCGAGATTCCGCGTCAGGAACATCTTCCCCGGACAGTAGAGTGTTCCACTGAATGCGACTGGCTTCTTATACTTAAGGATGTCGAACTGGTACGCCTTTCGGCCCTGATGCCGGAACCAGATGCCGCTGTTCGCGGGCCACTGGACTCGGTATGTCACAAGCAGTTCGAAGTTGCCGTACTCCCCCTGGCACCAGATATCCCCTCCCTTTCCCGTCGTTTGTGTCCCAACCAAACACGCATCCTCAACTGCGGCGACTGCTTCCCCGGTTGCCTCCCAACCGGTCAAGTCCTTCCCGTTGAACAGGCGTCTCCACCCGTCTTCCTTGCCCGTCGGCGGGGGGCCGGCGGCAGACAACGGCAATGATGCGGTCGGAACATCGGGGGCAGCCTTGGGAGTGGTCAGGACCGGTGCCGTCCCCGCGTGGTTGGCGTCGATTCTGATTCCTTCCAGCTTAGCTCCCTTTTCGGACCGAAGGCGGGCGCAATACTCCCAGGGACCTGTGTGCTGAATCACCTTTAGTATCAGTACGTTCCAGCCCTTCTTGAGCACCACAGCCGCTTTCTCTTCTCCCGCCTTGGCGGCGCCGGACGAGTTCTTGGCATACACGACCTCGCCGTTGACCCAGGCTTTGATCGCGTCGTCTACCCCCATCTCCAACTGCGCCTTCCGCTCGCGGTCACTCTCAACCCACGTTCGGGCGTAGGCCAGGCACTGCTCGCCTCCGAGGCTGCTGCACAGATCCAACATCCAGCAGGGCTGCTTGGCGCTGCTCTTGGCCGGAAGCGTTCGCCACTGGGCGCCGGCGCCGCCGTCCTGTTCCGGCGGAAACGGGATGTCGATGAGGTGCTTGCCGTGTTTACCGCCCTGTCGGTAGGGTCCTGCTACATGCCACGAGACGATATAGTCCTCGAACTTCCCGACGCGCTTCAGCAACTCCTTTGCCTGTTTCCGTACGGCAGAGCTGTGTCCGTCCTTGGCTACTCGCTTCATGGCTGCGACTGTGGACTCCGGACTTATACCGGCCAGAGCTCGCCCAATCCCCACTGCCGCCAGGCCGGCCTCGGCTGACACGTCCGGGTCGCCAAGCTGCCCCATGGCAAGCTCGAGGGCATCAGCATGGGGCACATGCATAAGGCCGCCAAGGAGCAGCTTCTTTTCCGCTGCATCGCGGGCCTCCTCGAACCCACGCTGAAACCAGGCGACACAGGCATCTGGCGACGGTTGGGTCGGTGGGCCGAGCAGGCGAACGAAGCCCCGGAGCGAGAGGACACGATGCGTCGCGTTGGTGGTGGTCCGGAACTGTTCGAACAGCGGCTCGACGCCGGCAGCATCCGGCCAGGTGGCCAGTGCCCGAAGCGCTACATCGCGTTCATCCGGGGCGGGCGAGGCAAGGGCCTTTTGTACCGCCGCCAGCGCTTGCAGGCCGCCGGTGCCCGCCAACGCGCGCAGCAATGCCCCGCGCTTGTCGACGTCCTTCTCCCGGGCAAGAGCGTCGAGAATCGATCGGGTCCGTTTGGTTTCGTCGGTGGTTTTGAGGGCCACTTGCGTGACCGCCCGTTCCGCTCCGCCTCGCGCTGCATCCGCAGGGGCTTTGACGAGCAGGGCGATGAGTCGTGGCAGATGGTTCGGGTCCGCAAGGCGGGCAAGGGCCCGGAACGCAGCTCGGCGCACTCTGAGATCCTTGGTCTCCGCCTGTTCCAGCAGGGCTTCGACCGCGATGACGTCGTTCCTGCGGAGCAGGACGTCAATCACTCGGGGACGCGCGTCGACTCCTGCCGCCGTCATGCACTGGGTCAGGGCCGCGGGCACGCCGGGGTCGGTTAACGCCAGAAGAGCCAGCGTCGCCGCGTCCCGTTCCTGTCGGGTTGTCGCCTGGCCCACTCGCGTCGCCAACCACGGCACGCACGACGTGTCTCCCGCCTTGCCGAGGGCGCGAGCGGCCGCGATCCGCACGGTTTGGTCGGCCGACGTTGTACCAACGGCCAGGATCGCTGTCTGAACGGCGACTCCTCCGCGGTCAGCCAGGGCGTCGATCAGGAGCGTCTGGACCTCCGCATTCAGCTTTGGCAACTCGGCTGCGAACTGCTCAGCCACACCGTCTGCTTCCAGATGCGCCAGGCTCGCGATGGCCACGGCCCGACGTGTTGTGTCGCTGCCGTTCACGGCTTGCAGGATGCGTGCAGCGGCTCGATCAGGCTGGGCTTTCAGCAGTCCTGCGAAGGCACCAAGGCGGACGTGTTCGGGCCACTCGAGGGCCTGCAGTGCTCCGTAGATCGTCGCGGCCGACACGCCATCTCCGTTGAGCACCCGCTGTTCCGCGGCCAGGAGCGATGCCTGGGCTGCCGTCTCGCGCAGTCCGGGCGGCGCGGATTTGCGGCACGCGGCCAGTGCGGCGACCGCGTCCGGTGTGCCTATCCGACCGAGGGCTGTCGCGGCCGCACCGGCAACTGCGGGATCACCGGTGCTCATCAGCGGAATCAGCAGCGGCACAGCAGCCGAATCTCGGCGGAAACCAATCGAGTTAATGAGCCCAACCTTCACACCGCCTTCTGCTTCTGCCGCCGTTTTGCGCAGCGCCTCTCCAGCTTCCGGGTAGGGCATTGGTTCCAGAGCCACACGGGCGATGTGCGAGAGCCCGGGGTCGGCCAGCAACCCGGTAAGGGCAGGGATACAGGCCCTGGTCCCGATCACCTGAAGCTCACGGCAGGCCTTGTCGCGCGGCGCCCACTCACGACTGCTATTCAGAATCTCGATGAGCTCCCGCTCTCGAGCTCCGCCCTTCTGCGCCGCCCAGGTTGGGAGGGACACAAGCACAGCAACCAGAAGCAGCGCACTGGCTCCCCATGTTGCGCGCAGAATGGTCCCGACGCATCGAAATGTGCTGGTCGGCTGGCTATTGCCCTTATCATCCATTGCGATGGCTCCTGTTGGTGAGCTTGGCCAGGCACCACTCTGGTGTCTGGAGACCCAGCGGTTGAGGGCGACCGCCCTCCACGGGGTTGCCTTGAGCGATGTCGCCAGCCTGGAGGGTGATCGCCCTCGACCGCTGACGCTACCAAACAGCGGTTTTCGCGTGAGCACTGCTTTGGTGCCATCCGGCATCAGGCATGCCACGGCTGACGCATGGCGCGTGTTCGCAGGCGGTCAGCCTCGGGATCATTGAGAAAACACTCCCCAGTCGGGTCCCAGGTGATCTCCCGCCCGAGCCGGACAGAGATGTTGGCCAGGTGACAGGCTGTAATCGAGCGGTGTGCAACATCGGCGTTCGAGCGGGGCTGTCGACGCGTCCGCACGCAAGTCAGAAAGTCACGCACGTGGTTGTCGGCCGGGTAGCCCCCGCGGAATTTCCGATCCTCGAGCAGCGAGTTGGGATGTGCCTCGATATGGCCGGAGTCCCCGGTCTCGACCCAACCCTCCTCTCCCTCGAAGCGCACGGGGCAGGTCCCGAAACGCAGTCCTTTGCGGATGACCAGCTTGACCCCGTTCGCGTACACTGCTTCGACGTCAAGCTTGTCGTTGATCGTCCGGTACTGTAGCGGAACCGTGTCGTCGGCATCATTGGCCCACTGGCAGAGGTCCACGGTGTGGCTGCCCCATTCGCAGATCGAGCCCCCGGAAAAATCGCCGTGGCTGCTCCAGAACCCTCGCGTGTAGTACTTCCTGTTGTACGGGCGCCAGGGCGCTGGTCCCAGCCACCCGTTCCAGTCCATCACCTCGGGGTCGGGTTCCGGCTCGGTCGGCAATACCTTGAAATTGACTCCGGATTTCGAGCCTGCTTTCTCGGCGTGAACCGCGGTCAGTTTCCCGAGCCGACCCGAACGGGCGAGGTCGATGGCAAAGACGAAATGCCCGATGTTCCGGCGTTGCGTGCCGCATTGGTACACGCGTGCATACCGTCGCACGGTCTCAGCCACCGCCCGGCTTTCGCCGATGGTGACACTCATGGGTTTTTCGCAGTAGATGTCCTTGCCGGCCCGGGCAGCCATGATAGAGGCCATGGCGTGCCAGTTGTCTCCGGTCGCGATCAGTACGGCATCGATGTCGTCGCGAGCCAGGAGCTCCTGGAAGTCCCTGTATGCCACACAGTTCTTGTTCCCGTAGTGTTTGTCGACGCGATTCTTCGCGTCCTTCCGTCGGTTGCCCTGTACATCGCAGACGGCCACCATGTGCACGTCCGGCTGTTGCATGAAGGCGCCCATCACGTACTTACCACGCCCGCCGATGCCGATTGTCCCCATGGTGATGCGATCGTTTGCCGCAACCTGTTTGCCCGCCCCCAGGGCGGCCCCCGGAATGATGGTCGGCAAAGCTATCGCGGCCAGCCCTCCCCGGAGGAACGCGCGTCGGCTCGTGGCACTGCTAATCAACTTGTCCATCGCTCGTCGCCTCCACCTATGAACCCACACCGCCGCTGCCGAACCGGCTCGGCACACGCTGTCACGGTACACCAACAGGTCTGGTTTGAACATGGATGTCTCTGCCCCAATGATGGACAATGCTGCAAAAAGGCGCTAGTGTTGATCCATGTCCAACCACGAAATGCGTTTTGTGTTCCAGCGCGACATTCGGGGCGTTCTGGATCATTTCTCCCGGCTTCTCTCGCTGCGTTTCTGCTTCCTTTCACCGGATGGCCGTGAACTCCAGGTGGGGGAAGACAAGCCCTTTTGCCGATTCTGTTCGATGATCCGCCACCAGCTCGGAGAGGCATCACACTGCCTGGACTGCGACCACGGGGGATGGCAACGAGCCGCGGGCTCCGGCAGAGCAGTTTGGTACACCTGCCACGCCGGGATGACGGATGGCTGCATGGCGGTCCGCAGCGGCGAGCGCATCATCGGCTACATGATGATTGGGCAGTTTCGGACGCAAGAGCGTTGTTCTACGAGCGTGTGTGAGCGGTGGGACGAACGTTACGGCAATGACGACCTGCAGACTGCCTTCCTGGAGGCGCCTTTCTATACCCGGGCCCAAGTGGAGGACATCATGGGGGTCTTCTCCGTCTTGGTGGACTTCATCGTGTCTCAACGCATGATTGCCGTGCGGGGCCTCGAACCGATCCAGCCGCTCCTAGCCTATCTTTCGGAACACCCGGATGAAACCCTTTCCACGGCCGAGGCCGCGCAGCTTCTGCACCGAAGTGTCTCCAGCTTCTCGCACGTCTTCAAGGAGAGCACTGGAACGAGCTTCCTCCAGTACCAGATCGAGCTCAAACTGGACCGGGCGGACGATCTGTTCCGGACCCGGCGACCGATCACCGTCCGCGAAGTAGCTTTCGAGCTCGGTTTCCGAGATCCCTACTATTTCTCCCGCCTCTACCGGAAGCACCGCGGTTACCCTCCCAGCAGAGCCCTGCGTGCTCCGGCGGATGTCGCCGCCGCTACACCATAGCCGGACAAGGTGGGACGGACCTGGGAAGGGCGACTCGAGGTCCTACCAGAACGACCAGCTGCCCGGTCGTTTCAGAAGCGGAACATAGCCGCTTTCGCGGACCACGGCCTGACCTTCTCTTGAAAGGAGCCAAGCTCGTAGTCGAGCTGCACCCGATGTTTCCGGTAGGTCGCTGGGGGCCGCTACGTAGACCTCCGTCACGTACGGGTAGGTCCGGTCACTGATGGTCTGGAAGGAGGGAACCACCCCGTTGATGCCCACAAGCTCGGTGTTGGGGCTCGCGGCCATGAAATGCTCGTAGTAGTAGACCGAGTATGCGATTCCCCGCTGGTCATGGGTGAGGGCGATGTAGGGCCCCCCCATGCCGTTCCGAACGAGTCGCCGCGCCCGGGCCTCGTTCAGTTTTTCGGTTTCTCCACCCTTCATCACGAGGGCTTTCATCAGTTCCTGGCTGCCGGAGTTGGGGTTGCGCTGGTACGCGTTGATCTCCAGGTCGGGGCCGCCAACTTGCCCCCATTTCGTGATCGTTCCGTCATAGATGCCCCGGACCTGCTCGACGGTCAGCGTCGTGACCGGGTTCTTGTAGTTCCTGATGAACACAAAGGCATCCAATGCGCACGGGCGGACGTCGAGTTGTACGCCCTTCTCCTCGGCCAGCTTGAGCTCGTCGGCTGACGGGCGGCGTGCCACGAGGGCCAGGTCTGCCTGGCCGTTGATCAGGTTCACGTATGAGCCGTGTGTCCCTGCGTGAGTTGTGAGCATGCGGTTGACGATCGTGGCCAGGCGTCTGTCGCCTGCGTCGGCAGCGTCGGGAGCGACCGCGGCGGGGCGGTACTCGATGAGAGTAAAGTCAGCGTGGCCCCGGTATCGGCCCCCGTGGTAGCCCCCGATATCGATGCTGCCTCCGGCCATGGCCAGCGGCGAGAAGGTAGAGTGGTCGAATGCCTCCTTGTCCGACCGATCCTCAGACCCGATCCAGAACCCGGAGTAGTTCTTCCGCTGCATCCAGCGATAGTCGACACCGAGGGTCTTGCAGGCCACAATCAACCCCAAAGGAGCAGCTGACGTCGACCCATCGACCCGAGGGTAACTGAACGTGTTGAACCCCAACGCCCGAGCTCGTGGAGCGTCTGTGACGGTGACTGCAGCCAGTTCCTGCCGGCGGCGTGCATGTAACTCGCTGCCTCGAGCTTGGATGGCCTCCTGGATGCGCCTTCGCGCGGCATTGACCTTGGTCTGAGCTTCGGACAGCTTCTGCTTCCAGGTCCGAACATCCTCGTGTTGCCAGAACTCATTGAGCTCCTTCTGGGGTGCTTTCAGCGCATCTTGCTGTTCGCTTCGCAGCTTGCTTATCTCCTTCTGTGCGGCCATGGCGTCGAGGTACGCCTGCGGCGCCCCTTCACCCTTGTACAGACGTTTCATTTCGGTCTCGAGAGCGCGCAACTCGCGCGCGAGCGCCTCGCCGTCAACGGTCGCCTGGGCGGGGGCCTGCTCCTCGGGATTCTGAGCGTTCGCCCCGCGTTCTCCTCGTGAACAGCTGCTGCTCAAGAGCACTGCGGCGAAAACTCCGGAGCGCAGCGCGTTCCACCGTGGATACCGTTTTTCGTGCGAGAACATATGACCCCCTTCTCCGTTGCTGACCCGTGAACCCGTGAACCCGTGGCCCCGTGAACGTTGCGATGAGGGGCGCGAGCTTGGGCGCGTACCTCTCGATCGAGCTGTTGTCCAATTCTCTTTGCCGCAATGTGTTTCACCACCCGCTTCGCTAGAGGACACGGAGACACGGAGAAGATGGGAAGAGGAGATTGACGGATCTCGCCCCCGGCCTGTCAGCCGGAACCGAACTCCGCCAATGTTCTCCCTCTTGGAGAGCGCGGAGCACTGCACGGCGTCTCATGCTCCCGTGCTCTCTTCTGCCAAAGACCATCTGGCGAATCTGTTCTGCCGGCACGGCAGGACGGGTACGCCGGATCTCTGTGTTCTTCTTCCTCCGTGTCTCCGTGCCTCCCGTGGTTTCCGCCTCAGTGGACCAGCCGAGGCTGGCAGTTCCGGGGGCCGCTTCCGGTCTGTTCTGTCTGGACAACCCGTGAACCGCTGAACCCTTTCCGCGGCGGCTCGGGCTACTCCACTAAGCGGTACCGGAGGATGACGTCGTTCACGGTCGGGATGATGGTGTAGAGCTCCGGGCGCCGGGCCTTGAACAGCATGTCACGCCACCCTTCGCGCTGCTCCGGGAGGTCCGTCCTGTAATAGGAAGGAATCCCTTTCTTCCCCGGTTTTGGCTGCCCCCTTTTCATGCCCGCGTAGTAGACCCGGCGGTCATCGAGGTCGATATCAACGTGGATGATCCCTGTCTTCTGGAACTCGGATGCGGCCATGACTTGCCCGTAAGGATCGACGATCAGGCTGCGCAGGGATGCGTCTGAACTCGGCCAATGTGCGCAGGCGATCCACACCGCATTGTCGACGGCCCGGGCGCGCAGGAGTGTCTCGTTTGTGCGTCCGCTGGCGCCCCACATTTGACTGGCATCGATGAGTATCTCGGCGCCCTTGAGTGCCAGCACACGCTCTATCTCCCAGATGTAAAGGTCGCCGCATTCGTAAGCGCCAATGCGGCCGAAGTCCGTATCGAACACCTTGATCTCGGCAAAGCCTTTGGGCCAGTAGAGCGGTTCCGCGTAAATCTCCTCGCCTTTTCGGTCCCACACGCGCAGGATGCTGAGCTGCGCGTCATCGCCGATTCCGCCGATGGCGATGTAGCAGTTCAGCGCCCGGGCTTTGGCGGCCACCGTATCCATGACCTCCCGGGTTGTGGCATCCTCAGCGTTTGTGCTCTGTTCGGAGAGCAGCAGCAGGTCGGGCTTGATCTCGGCAGCTTGATCGATGAGCTCCAGCATTGCTGTCGGTACAATGCCTTTGCGCCAGCTCACATTGCGCTGGAACGACGCCACGGCCAGACGGCAGGTGCGCTTCCCGTAGGTTGGGAGCTTGGGAGCGCTGTATGGCTCAGCGACCGGCGCCAGGGCCGTGCGGTCGCCGTAGTTGTTGACAAAGAAGATATTCTCACCCTTGTAGGCCGGTGCGTACACGTTCTCCTTGCGCTTGTCCAGGTCGACCCGGGCCAGCGCGATGCCATCTTCGTAGCCCGTATCCGCGATCGGCGTACCGACCCGGTTGAGGACCATGCTTCGGCCCCAGGCGGCGCCTGACATGCCGCCCTCGTAGCGATTCGTGATGTATGCCCGGGGATCGGCGTGCATGGCGGTGAGCATGTGCGCATGGCTGTCGAGGCACCGTGCCATCAGCAATGGTCCCCAACCGCTGTGGTCGCGGAAACGTTCGGGGTAGTGGTGCCAGGTGAGTACATCCGCCCCCTTCATGCTCAACACCTGGTAGATCTCGGGGAAGTAGAAGTCGGTGGATACGGTCATGCCGACCTTGCCGAAGTCGGTGGCAAACACCGGCAGTTCGTCCCCGAGCGCCACGTTGTCGTCGGGGAAGGCGTGGGTCTTGCGATACGTCCCGCAGACCTTTCCGGCTCGGTCCAACAGGACGGCGGTGAAGTAGGCCGTGCCTCCATCATCCTCACGCAGTGACAGGGCGAGGTACGTGCGGCGAGCTCGTGCGAACTCCGCGAACGGGGCCAGGTCCGCCTGCGCCTGCGCTGTGCGGAACGAGAGAAAGGGCATGTGCGGGAGCGCGACGAGATCGGTGTCACCCGGACATTCTGCGAGCTCCGCAAGAACGTACTCAACGTTCTCACGCTCGGAGCCTTCAAGGAGGCAAACCGACGCGAAGGACACGACACGATCGGCGGCTCGGACACGCGCTGAAGCCATGGTAAGAACCCCTGTGATCGTGACGGCCAGAGTCGCCGTGCGAATGGCACTGTTTCCAAGCATGATTTGCCCCAGGAAAACTCGGTGTTGCGTGGTCATTCCGAGTATAGCGGCCCGGCAGGGAGTGTCAAAACGATCACTCCGGCGCTTCGAAGAACTGTACTTCCCAGATCGTCGGCACGTCGGTTGCGTCAGTGACGTTCAGCCGGAGGTGTTGGGCGGTGACGGGGTTGAACTTGAGGCGGAACTCCCCGAGTGTCGTTCCTTCGTGCCACGTTTGCCACGTGTCACCGTCCCGGTATTGGAGTTGGTATTTACGAACCCGATTCCACGGGGCTTCCATGACACAGACTCGATCAATGGTCGTGGCCTTCCCGAGATCGACGGCCAGCCAGCCGGAGCGGGATCCCGGAGCTGCGCCCCAGCGGGTGTCGTCGTTACCGTCAAATGCCTTCGCAGCGCTGTACTCGGGACTCCATTCGGCGTTGGCGGAGGCCGTTTGGCCCTGGGAGACGGCACCGGCCTCCAGCGACGAGATGGGGTCAAAGTCCATGGCCGAGCCATCTAGCTTGAGGGCGATGATCGTGTCGATCTCGGCGTGCTGTACTTGAGGCAACCGGATCACCAGTGAGGTATCTGTCTGCTCGCAGGTCGCCTTCCCTCCTGTCATCGCCGTGCAGGTGACAACCGTGCGTGGCAGCGGCGGCAGCGTGAGGACATCGTCGCCCCACCATTCCAGCACGTGCAGGTATACGGTGTTGCCCTTGCGCGTGGCGACGCCCCATTGCGCGGGCTTGTATGGCCCGCCTGCAGTGGCGTAGATACTCTCGCCGTAGTCCCGCAGCCACGCCCCCATGTCCCGGTAGTTGGCGGCCTGTCGCGGATCGATACGACCGTCGGGCATCGGGCCGGTGTCCAATGCCAGGTTCCCCCCGCCTCCGGCGCACTTGATCAGCAAATGCAGGCAGTCCTTGAGCGGTTTGACGGCGGCGTCCTCGCCGCGCCACGACCAGCCCGTGCTCATGGTGATGCAGCTTTCCCACATGCGATCGAGCTGGAAACGGCCGATCTTCTGCTCGGGCGTGTCAAAGTCCCCTGGTAGCCCTGCCCGGTTGTTGATCAGTATCCCCGGCTGGAGTTCGCGGATCATTCTGAAGAGGGTCTTACTGTCCCAGTCCTCCGCCTTACCGCCCAGTCCGTCGAACCAGATGCCGTCGATCCTCCCGTAGTTGGTACACAACTCACGGATCTGACCGTGGAGATACTCGATGTAGTTCGCGTGGGTATCGGTTCGGTAGTCCGGGTGATGCCAGTCGGGCTGTGAGTAGTACCAGACGATGCGGATTCCCAACTCGTGGCAGGCGTCGGCCAACTCCTTGGTCACGTCGCGCTTGAAGGGGGTGTTCATCACGTCGTAGTCTGTGTGCTGCGTGTCGAACAGGCAGAATCCGTCGTGGTGTTTGGTCAGGAACAGCAGATACCGGGCCCCCGCGTCCTTGGTGAGTTGCACCCACTCCCTGGCGTTGAACTGGGTCGGGTTGAACTGCTTGTACAGGTTGTCGTACTCCTCCACCGGCACCCCTCGGTTGGCCGGGGCACGCCCGGCTCGAGGTCCGTTGCGAGACCAGCCGATCTCTGTGCCCGCTATGCTGCACGGTCCCCAGCAGACGAATGCACCGAACTTGGCGTCACGAAACCAGCGCAGCGACTCGGAGCTCGCCTTCAGGTACGCTTCAGGCTCGTCGGCCCGGAGATGCAGGCCGGTCAGCAGAAGGAGACCCGCAACCAGTGATGCGAGTTGTCTGCCTGTGTGTGTTGCTGACATCATAGGTTCTCCCTCTTGAGTTTTGTGTTGACTCATGGGTTCGGGCGGAGGATGAAGGCGTCCACCCCGAGGCCGTCGGCGAGATTGGTCATGCGCATGCGGTGTTTTCCGGCAGTCAGCTCGAGTGCGGGGCCGAGGCGCATATATGCCCATTGGTCCCGGTCCGTGCACCAGCCGCCGGTTGTAGGGATTGCGATGTCCGCAAAGGTTGGGCCGGGGAGCTTTCCGTCGATGAGGAGCGAGCGTCGCGTGCCGGTGCAGCCTGTTGTGTAACGCATCCACAGCTCGTATTCACCAGCCGCCGGGATGTCGAGATCCCACGCCAGCCAATGCCCGAGGCTCATGTGCCAGTAGCTGATCGATGCATTCGCTACATTGACGGGATGGCACACCCTGGCCTTGCCTCCACCCTCGTCGGCGAGCACTTCCGCTTCGACAGATACGAGACCGTCTGCATCCGCGAGCTCCGGAGGAGGCAGTGACAGAGATCGTGCGCTGCGGCCCGTGTTGCCGTCTTTGTCGGTCGCTTCGGCCACGACCGTGACGTTCTCCCCTACCGAGGGCGGCGCCAGCCACTTGAGCGACGTGCCGTCTTGGGCGCTTCCATCTGGAAGACGCCAGCGGATGGAACTCACGTCACCTTGGGGGTCGCTGACCTCCGCTTGCAGCCTAATCTCGCGTCCTTGGCCCGGGAGCAGGAAACCCGGGCCTGTGATGGAAACGGTGGGGGAACAGGGCGGACGGAAGCGAATCCGGACGTAGCGCGCCACCCGTTTGGCGTCGATGGTGTCCGAGATGAGGAGGTCCGCCGCCTCGGTGAGCCGGTTGCCGGCCCGCGGCGTGGCGGTGAAGAAGGTGCTCTTGATGGGATGCTCCAACGGGACCCGAACCGGAACGGAGACAGTCCCGTCGGCAGCGATTCTCATGGCATAGGTCCCGCTTCGCAATTTCGCTTCCGGGGTCAACCCCATGAGGTTGCAGAGCACGAAGAGCGTGTGGTCCGGCGTAATGTGGAGTCGGGGATGGCCAATGTAGCCGGAGGGATACAACGGGCCGGTGGTTTCGCCGCCGGAGAGAAGGACCCGTTTCTCGAGGACTTCGCCGTCCTTTAGTACCCCATAGCAGAGGTGCCAATCGCGCTTGATGTCGGGGAAGTGGGTGTCGCGTAGTCCGGGATGGATTGGGGTCTTCTGCCACACGAGGTGCAGTCGCCCATCGGGTGCAAGCCAGGAATCGCCCATCCCGATGGTGCCGCCATCGGCCATGGTGTCGTCGATGACGGTCCACTCCCTGAACGGCACAGCGGCAATATCGGGAGTCCAGGCACAGTGCAGTTTGCGCATACGCCAGCCCCACTTCCCCCGTCCCCAGGTTTCGGTATCCAGAGGGTCGATCCGGTCCCAGATGTTGTAGGGAGACTGGCCGATGTAGTAGACCTGTCGGTTGCTCAGGACCACATTGGCGTAGTTCACGGGCGTTCTGTCGCCGGGCCAGACCGAGTATTTGGGGTCTTCCCCTTTCGGCCAGGCCAGCTGTGCGGTTTTCCACTGCATCTCTTTGTCCAGGAACGCCCATTCCGTATGGGTATAGCCGACTTTCTGGAACAGGATGAACTCGCCGTTTTCGCCGTCTGCGGCAAAGGCCCGGTAGGAGTGGTCGGTGAACGTCGGCTCACCGCTCCATGAGGGGATCAGGTGGCTGGGATTGCGTTCGGGATTGGTGGAATCGAACTCCAGAAACTCAGGTCGAGCTGCCCCCCCCTGCCGAGGGATCTTCCCGGTCTTTGGGTCAGGTATGGCGTCGATCCAGGGGGCCAGCGTCGGGTTCACCGACATGAGCAACCGGCCGGATCGGCTTACGCCCAATGGAGACGGTTCACGGGTGCGGTCTTTGTCATCGCGCTGGCAGACGCGCCAGCCATTGGGGCCGCGTTCGTAGAGTGCCCAGCGTGCATTGTTCAGTGGTGCGCAGCCCGGGACGTGTTCGAAGGCGCTCGCGAAGGGCCGGTCACCGATTCGCACGAGCTGAGCTGAGCCGCTGCCCCAGAACATCCCGGATCCGTTGTTGGTGATGGTGTATTCGGGACAGCGAAACGCTGTCTCTTCGATCTCGACCCGAGCCTCGAATGGTGGAGCGTTCTCCGACACAGGCGCCGTGGTGGTACAGCCGGACAGCAGTATCAACGCCCCAAGGCCGCTTCCCAATCCCAGCGAACCGCAACAGTGTGTCGTCATGTGCTCGATCTCCGCAGCTTCACCAATATTGCCGGCGTCCTCCGGCAGAAGTGGGATTCCGCATCAGAGCGCTTCCCGTCGAACTCACGTGCTCAGAGCCCGTCATTCGCACAGCCCCGCAATTCGGGAGGAGCTTCCCTCCACTTCATGGCAACGGTGTGGACGGGGGTATCTTTGCCGCGAGCGATCAGTCTTCCGATGGAGCAGTCTGTATGGCATAGACGGCCGCGTTCCGGACATATAGACGGAGACGAACACGAGTGCCCACCGTGTCGTTGAGCGAACCGTGGTCCCGCCACCGCAACGGGAGGTCCAGTCCGTCGTTGTGAAGGGGCTCACAGGTCCCCTTCCCGCGCCCCGGAATGGGCGTCCCGTCAGCCCGCAACAGTGCCGCTCTGACTTCACCATCTGCAGCATCTGCATTCAGGCGCAGACATGGCTTGTCCAGCAGGAACGGGCGTGTGAGCAGTTCGCCTTCCGCCTCCCCCGCATGGTAGCCCACCAGGCGTCCCCGTCTGACCGTGGCCAGTCCCAGACGCATCTTCAGGGTCTTTTCGTCGTTCATGATTTTGTAGTTGTGCGTCATGTTCGTGCCGCCGTAGTAGAACAGCAGGTCGTCGCCTACCTGGATCGGGCACCCGGTTGCTACGAAGCCTATGGTGCCACAATCCCAGGCTCCCGGTGTCGTGGTGACGAACGGTGTCTCGTTTGGTTCCCGCTGCCAGTCCACGCCATCGGGACTGTTCACAAGACGCAAGTCCATATGGCCTGTCCCTTCGTCCAGCAGATTGGGCAGTCCCAGGTAGAAGTCCTGGTGTCTCGATACGAGCATTCCGTAGAACTGCCGATCTCGTCCCCGGGCATCTTTGACCGCACTGAAGGCGGGGGCGTCCCGGGCATCGGTGTCAAGGACACAACGCGCAGACCCCAGATCCCAGTTGATCAGGTCAGCACTCTCGATGCGGGCCACCAGGCGGTTGACATGTCGGGGGCCGGCATGGACCCGCGGGTGGGGTCGGTAGTAGAGCACGTAACGACCGATGTCGGGGTCGAAAACGAGGTTGTTGTTCGTGTCCGACCAGCTGGCATCGAAGACAGGATTCTCCGGGTATGCAGTCCAACGCAAACCATCGTCAGAATAGACCAGCCCCAGTGCATTTCCCTGATTGATCAGGGCAGTGAAGCGGCCACGCGTATGGGGAGCCGGCCCCCGCTCCCGATCAATGATGCTGAAGTTGCCACAGACCAAGCCCCCTTGCCCGGTGAGTTTGCGCCCGGTAGAATCGGTGTCGTGCGCCGTGATCAGGACGTTGTTTTTCCATGTACCGTCGAACTCTTTCAGCCCGAGTTCCGGGCGGGTCCACGTCACGCCGTCAGTCGATTCTGCATAGCGGAGTGTGTACTCCCGGGCCGAGCCAGTGTATCCCGGGATCTTGCGTCGGGTGACGTACCACAGCCGCAGGCTTCCGTCCCGGTCCTGAAGCACGGTTTGGGCAGAGTGGCAGTCGGCGATGACCGGGTTGCCTGGGTGCTTCTCTGCCGGGGTTATCCGACGGTCCAGGAAGTACGTGTGCTCGATCGTCCGCGGATCAAGGAACTCGATCGCGTTGCGGACGGCCTGTTCGCCTGCCCAAAGAGCCTGTCCAAAAGCCAAGCTCCCGGCTGCCACCAACATCGAATGATTCGGGAACGTGATAGTCATCATGGTTGGTACCTCACTGGTGCCGACAACATATCCTCGCCCGGTTCAAGTGCGATTGACCGACACGGAAAGACAGCCTCGCCCGGCCTTGCATTCGCCGCGACCTGTGCGAAGATTGAGTGTCGAGTACCCAGACCTGGGGGGCTGGGTCTCCGCCAACAGAGCAAGGCTGAACGTCGGACATTCCCGCCTCATCGGCGGACGGGCTGAAGTCGCCCGACAGGCTTCGTGTATCGCCCGGCCAATCAGGCACTTGATAGTCCGGACCGTCACAAAGCACTGGCCAATACGGGGCATGCAGGCAGCTCTGTCGGTAGCTGAGGTGCTGGAAGGAAACTGCTGAATGAAGCTATTGACGCCCTGTGTCATCGCGGGACTGAGTGCGTGCATAGTGGTCCCCCCCTTGACCGGGGCCACGCTGTCAATCGCGACCAACGGAAGCACCACCTACCGGGTGGTGACGCCTGCGGATCCATCCAGCGTGGACACGTATGCTCTTCTGACGCTCACCAACTATCTCACCCAAGTCACCGGCGCGGATTTCCCCGTCGTGGCGCCAGGTCAGGCGATCGATGGGAGTCCCTCCATCTTTGTCGGCCTGAGCGGTCCGGCATGCACACACCTCGGCAGCGACCCACTGGCCGGTCTGGACGATCAGGAACACGTGTCACGGACGATTGGCGCGAACATGTTCCTTTACGGCAAGGGCGTTCACGGCAATCTGCACGCGGTCATGGAGTTCCTCGAGAACTCCCTCGGCTGGCGCTGGTACTCGGTCTACGAGAAGCCGGTCATCCCGTCTAGACCGACCGTCACGCTGGCGCCGTTCAACCGAAAACGGGGGTTCTCCTTCGCGTCCCGGGAGGTGGGGTTACGGCACAGTCTCGATTTCTACTACCAGAACGGCATGAACATGGGTTTCGACCGCCAGGCCCGGAAACGCAAGAGGCACAATATCGAGGCGAACGAGGGGATCATCTCGTTCATGCCCAACCCCGTATTTGTCCACTCTCTCCACCGGTACATCCCGCCGGATCCGGACAATCGTTACGGCAAGGCGTTCGACTGGCTGGAGCGGAGGAACTATTTCGAGACGAATCCCGAGTACTTCTCCGTGGGCCGCGGCGGTCAGCGCGTGAAGAACCGGCAACTGTGTTTCGGCAACCCGGCCCTCCGCAAGGAGCTGACTCGGAACATCCTGAAACACATCTCGATTGATGGCGAGAACATCATCGTTACGCTCGATGCCTGTGATACCCCGGACTCGTTCTGCTACTGCGACGCCTGCAAAGCGCTGGAGAGCAAGTACGGGGGACGGGGCGGCCCGATCTACGACTACCTGTTCGAGCTCTGTGACCTGCTCAAGACCAAGCATCCGGGGGTCATGGTCAAGACCTTGGCCTATCGCCGTAGCCAAACCCAGAAGCCTCCGGTCCTTGCCGAAGGTCAGAAGCTCCCGGACAACCTGATCATCTCCTTTGCGCCAATCGAGGACTGCTACTTCGCGGACTGGACCCACCCCGATCCCCGCATCCAGGAAACCTACTCCGATCTCAAAGCCTGGGGCAAGATCACAACTCACCTTTGGGCCTGGATGTACCCAAACCCCTGGGGCACCGGGGACGCGATGCCGGTGGGCAACGTCCGTCGTGTCATCAACAACATGCGGCTGATGGCTGACGCCGGTGTGGAGGGTGTGTTCACCGACCACAACGGATTTCTCGATCGAGCGGGTTGGAGTGAGCTGCAGAGCTATCTGTTGTACAAACTCATGCAGGATGTCAACTGTGACACCGATGCCCTGATCGAGCAATTCACCGACCACCAGTACGGACCGGCCGCCTTCTTGGTGCGGCAATACCTGGAGGAGCTGGAAGCGGGACGCCAAGCGATGACCGTCCTGCCGCCCGGGGTCGGCTACCGGTCCAGTAACTACGACAAGGGCACGTTCCCCTACCTGACTGTGGAGAACATCCACCGGTGGCAGACCCTCTTCGACCGGATGGAGACGCAAGCTGGCGAACAGGCTGAACGACTTCAGAACATCCGGGCGCTCCGACGAGAACTCGACTTTGCCACACTGTGGAGGTGGTTCGACCTGCAGAAGGCCTACCCGGAGTACTTCAAGGACCACACGGTGCACGCCGAACGGATTGCCGCCGCTAACAAAGCCAAGGCACCCGCGGGCATGACGCCTCGGCCCCTGGGGGAAGGCCCACTCAAGGACTTCCTCGCCATTATCAAGGGCGGGGGAAAGTCCAAACCCCTGCCACCGGAATTCGCAACACTCGATCCGTCCCTCGTCAAGCAGGCCATTCCCCGCAACTACGGCAGAGGCGGGGAGAAGACCGTCGAGGACGCGGAAGCTGCTTACGGCTACGCTGCCACCGTCCACAATCCGGACATGCCGTTCAGGCTTGGCTTCTACCAGTGGGAATCCCGGCATCCCCCCAAGGGAACCCATGGGGCTCGTCTCTCCCTGGAGCACAGCGACATCATCCCCGGCGCCTACCGGCTGTACAAGCTGGGTAAGATCACAATTACACCGGACTCCTGGATTTGGTTTTCCGCCAAGAGCTGGGGCACGCGTCTCGAAGTCGGCTCTCGAATCTACGAACCCGGTGAAGACAACCTATGGACCGCTTATGTGTCCCTGAAGCTCAACGGCCCGAGTTACGGCGGCAAGGCGGAAGAGGACCAGGTGTTGTGCGACCGGATCATTCTGGTACGGGACGACGGGAAGAGAGAGTAGTAGAACAATGTCGATCAGCCATCCAGGCTGGTTGACACTACTGATCCGGCAGCATTCAGTGGTGTGTTGGGTGAGGTCAGGTTTCAGGTGTTTGGTCTCTGCGTTGAGGTCTCGTTTCCCCTGCGACAGGCTCACGGCCTGTCTCCCGTTGGTCGGTTCAGTGACCAAACCCACGTATTATCCGGACACATCAGTGGCCGGCGTAAAGGGCCATGTCCGAAAAACGCTTTCTGCCGGACTGTGCCATGGTCACGCAACTCCTCTCCGGAGCCTTGCCGTTCTCGCCCGCGTTTTCCGGACACACCAGTAGCCTACGCAACGGGCCATGTCCAGAAAACAGCTTCTGTCGGACTG
>Ga0209045_1000792_pt1 | contig 33890 bp, 21 predicted proteins | sample SaaInlLV_10m_DNA_4_FD_184664 | JGI IMG/M metagenome (GOLD analysis project Ga0209045, IMG submission 184664) | Marine microbial communities from expanding oxygen minimum zones in the Saanich Inlet - Saanich Inlet SI072_LV_200m_DNA (SPAdes) (version 2) | ecosystem: Environmental > Aquatic >...
TCTCTGCCCCCCGTGTCTGGCCGAAGAGTCGCCGGGTGGCACCGCCTCCCACATTGTGTGCTTCTCGAGAGTGGGAGGGGCTGCCATGCCGCGACCGTCGCCAGAGAAAGTCAATGGAATTGGGGGAGTACGGAGGCGGAAACCGCGAGCCGATGGCTGTGGGCTACGGAAGACGCCCTGAGGCCCATCGGCATCTTCCAGGCGTGCGGTCCTTACCAGCGCCAGTAGAGGTAGGGATCGAACGGGCCATCCAGTCGCTCGACGCGACGCCATTCGATCGGGTAGAGACTGGGCGGATTCTCAAGGGCCGGGCCTTCCGGAGCGCTGAATCCGGCGTTGATGCGAAGGGCGGCCGCGATGCGAGCAGCTTTCCCACGTATCCAGTCGTCGTCAAGGTCAGCGGTTGTGAGTGTACAGACGAGGAACGATCGCCCGTCTGCTTGGGCAGTCCGGAACAGCGGCGCAGGGCCATCGTGTGCCGGGACTCGAGTGGCTTTCCGGAAGAACACGTCTCCTGGCCCGATTCCCCAACTCGCGGGACCTTCCGGCGGGGCCCTCCGATACAGGTCTGCGGGCTTGCTTCCTTTGCAGGCACTCCGGCTAAGCTCATGCCAGTTGACGCTCATTGGGGAAGGACTTTCCGCCGTGCGGAGATAGGTCAATGAGTTGTCCACGATCCGTGTCGCCACCGGGTCCGAGCCGTACCGGTTGGTCACATCGAGTTGGCAGAAGACGATGCGTCCCTTGCCGATAGCGACTTCAAGCAGCGGCGTCTCGCTCAGGTCGAAGCCGCACTCGATGAGCGATCGCGCTGCGCCCGTTTGCGGTTTCTCTATGACGTAGGTGGCGACGACATTGTCGTTGCCCCAGTGCCAGAAGTGCAGCGGGTAGTCGTAGGTGCTCTTTGGCGGCGTTCCTGGACCGGGGTAGGCTTCGATCAGGTCACTGTTGCCGCGCCAGTGATGCAGATCGTCATCGGTGATCTTCTTCAGGATCGGGTGTGCTTCGGCGCGGACGAACGCGTAGCGTGTGCTAGTCTCGCGCAGCCGCAAACCCATGATGGTGCCTTCCCAGTCGCCTGGGCTCTGTTCGAAAACGAGGACATTCAGCCCCCTTCTGACCGCCTTGTCCAACCCGGCCTCAACGAGAGCTGCAATGCCGTTCTTCTCTGAGAGTGCCCGCCTGCCGACAACGAGGAGCGTATCGCTGTCCGGAGTTCCGTTCATGTCTTGCGTGGCAACCCCGTTCGTTCGGAGCACTTTGCGTGTCTCCCCTGCGGGATCGAACAGGAGTACGGCCCGGCCCCCACGTGTCGGGGATGTTGTTGTCGGAAGCACGGTAACGCCGAACGTCGTTGTTTTCGTCTCAGGCCCATCCGCCTGCCACGTTACAGCGATCTCCACGTCCCTCCGGGTTTCGGCTACGGGGGGAAGACTGAACGCGATCGGGAACATGTCGATTTCGCGACGTCCCGCCTGGATTGTCCCTCCCAGTTTGCCACCGGCAATGCGTCGTCCCTGTTCTGTCGCCTCCCATTCTGCTGAGAGTTCCACGGCATGGGGGCGGTCATTGATCACGATCAGCTCCTTGCGGACCGTTTCCCCGGGAAGGAACGTATGATCGGTGTTCGTGAAGTCCCCATCGGGCCCACCGATGTAGGCGTGGACCGGTGAGAGAAGTTCCTTCACGGCCTTCCCCAGAGGGGAGAGCCCGGCTGCGCTCTGCCAGACGGCACTGATGTGGGCGGGGATGTAGTCGGGGACCGCTCCTCCGAATCGGGGATCGCGCGTCAGATCCGGTTTCGGCGTCTCGCCAGCGAAGAAGGATGGCACTTCGGCATGGAAGAAGAATGAGATGCCGTACGTGCGCCAGGCCCTGATGTTCTCCTCCGCAAACAAAGTCTTCAGACGCACGACCGTCCCGCAGGTCTTGAACGCACCCCATCCGCCCGGCCTGCTCAGCCGCTTGAGCATATCTTCGCTCTCCCAGGAATAGGCTTCCGGGCCGGCGTACATGGCTGCATACTGCGTGTAGAGAGGGATCGCTTTGTGGTGTGGGTAACGTCTCCGGGCTACCTGGGTACGGGCATACCAGGCGCTGCTCATCGGCAAGCCCCACTCACAGACCAGAATGGGTTTGTGCCGGACCGCACTCCATGCTCGGGGCCAGTTGGCGCGCTCACGCAAGTCCACGTCGAAGGTCATATAGGCCATCGACCCGTGGACCGGGCCCTCGTTGCCAGACGAGTGATGGAAGCCGATGCGGCTTGGGTCCAAACGTCGCACTTCATCGCGGGATCGGCGCAATTGCGCGACCAGCGACTTGGTGAAGCTGAGGGCCTCCGGCTGGTAGGAGTTGTCCAGCGTGGCCGGGCAGAAGTCCCAGACATGCGAACCACCGGGGTTGACCATCCAAGCTGCAATCGACGGGTGGTCGCAGTGTTTGTCTATGGTTCGCTGCAGCAGCGAACGATAGCCGGCCATGTAGGCTTCCGTGTGTTCGCTGCCGGCCGCGGGGGAGGGCAGTATCTTGGGGACGAACAGAAAGCCGATCTCGTCAGCCGCGTCAAACACCCGTCCCAGAGAGCGACGGTGCGCCCAGTTGTAGGTCGCATTGAGGCCTGCTTCCTTCCAGCGTCGGATCATGTAGTCTGCGAAACCGGGCATGCCCGTCTCGGCCGTTGTCATGAAATGAGGGTGCGAGTGTCCGTAGAGGTGGATCGGGGCCCCGTTCAAGATGAAGCGGTCTTTCTCGATCCAGAACTCACGAAAGCCGAATCGACGGGAGAGTGTCCGATCGACGACGCTTCCGCCGGCATCAAGCAGCTCGACCCGGTACCAGTAGAGAGCAGGCTGTTCCAGCGACCAGAGCCTGGCTTCTTTGGGAAGAGGCGCGATGGCTTGACCCGCATCCTCTATGAGGGGGATCGGCCCGAGTCGGAGCACGCTCTGCCCCCCGTCTGCGTCCGCGAAGATCTCTCCGGCCATGGTGAGTGTGTTGCTTCCAGACCCGGTGACTCGGCAAGCCATGGTCACCTCGCTCCGGCGGACTGACGTGGTGAGGTGCGATGAGACGATCCGGGCGGTCTTTGGAGCCGATCGCAGCCGGATGTTGCCGACAAGACCTTTTGTGCGCACGGTCAAGGTTGTGCTGGCCCCGGGAGTCACGTGATCGGTGATGTCGATTGTGGTGCCGGCGTTGGCCGACGGGATTTCGGTGAGAAGTGCACCGCCCATGTAAACCGCACTGCGCCCGCTGATTTCGTCAATGTCCAGCTCAATCCGACGGCCGGTCCAGCGCTCCGGAACGCGGAACTCCCGTTCGTACCAGGATTTCCCTTTGTCCGGGTGGATGTCCTTCAGTGGCCTTTTCTCAGTATCAAACACATAGAAGCGCTCGCCGCGGCCGTCGCCGGACGGCACTTTCCGATACTTCCACTCGCCGGTGTTTGGCGGCTCCGTCTCCTTTTCGCATGGTTGCCAGCGCCACCAGCTGTGCAACGGCACATTGGCTCGATGGAGATTGCTGCGTTGGTCAACGCCGTCAAAGTCCCAGCGCACCCATTCGGGCGGCGGCGGAGCGGAGTCGCTTGGCAACACATCAAGTTTCTCTGTCGGCGGCGGTGGACCGATCGCGTATGCCTGCTGCCCTTCTTGTCCTGCTCTGTAGGCCTTCTCGACAGCTGACGGCGTCAGCGGTTCATTGAGCACATAGAGTTCGTCGACCCAGCCGTTGAGAGCATGGGCTCCGTAGACCGCTGTTCCTACCCACAGTCCTCCGGCTCGTCCGAGAGGGCGTTTGATGGGCAACTCGCCCATCAGTTTACCGTTGATGTAGACCCGTCGGATGCGCTCCGGGTAGGACCACGTTGCCGCGACGTGATACCACTGGCCTGCCTTGATCGAGGACAGGGAGGCGGTTGGGCCATACGTGTGGCGCTGATCGATGTGATGGTACCAGGCGACCCATTGCCAGTAGGGCTGATTGCGGTAGCGGAAGAGCGAACCGAGTGTCGGCAGCTTTACCCCGATGTGAAAGAGAGTGTGGGACTCGTCAGTGCTTGCCGTCCAGTCATGTTTGGTCCAACACATGACCGTGCCCACTTCGTTGCTGTTCAGGACCTCGTGGAGGTACGGGCCAAACGTCTTGTCAACAAACACGGCCTGACCACGCACTCCCGGGCCGAGGGTGGGTTTGGGCGGCGTGCCGGCCATCTCCATCTTAGCAGTCGGAGACGGGGCGAGCCCAATGTCGACCGTGGGCAGGTTCGCATGCAATGATCCGTCGAACGGCAGGTACAGGACGACATCGCCTCGGAGCTCAACGTGTTGGCTCTGCGGAGCCGCTCTCGCCTGTGGCGAGCCCAGGAATAGGCAAAGACATGCGGAGACCGCAGTCCCCAGGTACAGACATCTTCGGTGACGGACTGTTGTTGTCATTGGTCAATGCTCCAGCACTGTCTCCCTAGGGCGTCGTGTATAGCCTCGCCTCGGCTGCACATGGCGTCCTCTGGAGAGCGGCGGTCTCCGCCGTAGATTTGGGCTCCACAGAACACCGGTAGCTTCGCCTTCATCAGGGAGTTTTGTGCACCTCGAGTCATCTACCGGCAGTTTACTCCCAGACGAACGAACTGTCGGTGAGGCGCACAATGGCCAGCTCAGGTGTTTCGCGGAACAGAGGGAGCAGCGTCTCTCGCAAAATGGCCGCATCCACCAGCCGCGAGATGCCGTTGCCGATCTGTCCATAGGTCAGGCCCCCAGCCCTCTCGACGAAGTGCTCCAGGTCTACATAGAACGCCCGCTTAGGAGCGTGCCAGTGGTGTTTCAGTTCATGCGGTTCTCCGTCGTAACCGATGATCTGTAAGGCCGTCGTACTCTCCTTGTACAGCCCCGAAACACGTGCCTCAATCTCGATCGCATGTATGCAGGTGTTGGCGCTGAAATTGGTGCCGAGGAAGAGGACAGAGCCGTTGTTTCTCATGAGCTTGCCGTACGGACTGTCGGGTGACCACGGTGTGGTGGCTTCGAGGTGTCCCTCGGTGAAGAACGTGGCCTTGGGGCCCATCGCGGCGATGGAGTGCACGGGATGGAGACTGCGTATGGCGCCGGGCCGCTTCCGGAAGACGTTGGACAGCGCGCCTACGCTCGACGGTGTTTCGAGCACGTGGAAGATCGTCTGGTCTGGGGTCACATTGCCGGACACGGTGGACATCATAAGCGTGCCCGAGGGACCGATGGCGTCGCGGAGCGCGTCGATGATCGTGTCAGCGCCCCCATCAACGGGGCCGACGCGTTTCAGGGAAGAGTGCACGAGCAGGTCCATACCGTCACGCAGCCCGATGCTCCGCAGTTGCTCTTTCAGTTTTGCTTCTGCTAACACGGCAGCCCTCCCGATTCCTGCTGGTCGAAGATGTCTCGTATCTCGCGTACCGCGTGTTCGCAAAGGTAGTCCATAGAGAACATCGTTTCGCGGAGAAAGTCGGAATGTGTTTCGGCGTTGAGTGTCCAGCGCATCCCGGACGGGCGTTTGCGGTAGCCGTTGACGATGTGGTACTCCCGCGCGCCGGTCTCGCGCATGACGTCCCGCAGCTCAGTGGCCGTGTCGAAGTCTGCGCCCAGGGCGATCACGACCTTGATGCGGTCACCAGCGGCCGCGAGAATTTGTTGACGGAGTTCCCGGCTGAACAGGGCCTCGCCTTCTTGCCCCATCGTGAGCACAGACTCGCAGCCCAAGTCGATGGCCAGTTCGAGCGTCTCCAGCGGATCGCGAGAGAAATCAAAGGCGCGGTGCAAGGCGAACGGGGTATCTCCACACTGAGCGATCAGGGGCTTCATTCTGGCTGTGTCCAACTCTCCATCGGGCTTGAGGATACCGCACATGATACCGTCGGCGCCCATCTCCAGGGCAATGTCTACGTCCCGCTGAATGGTCTCGAACTCGCGCGCAGTGTAGAGGAAATCACCGGCTCGTGGACGGATCATCACGAACAACGTGATGCGCGCCGCTTCCGCTGCACTCTTGATCAATCCGGCGCTGGGGGTTAGGGCACCCTCCAACGGGCTGGCATAGAGCTCGACTCGGTCCGCGCCTCCACGCTCTGCAGCCAGGACATCCTCAACAGTTCGGGCCCCGACTTCCAGATGATATCCCATAGCCAATCGCTCCATTTGGTAAGGCAACGCTCGTTGCACCCGACGGGGCTGAGCATCCCCCCGTGTATCCTATCAGTGCAAGCTGTCACACACAACTCCGGGCACGGTGTGAACGTGCAGCTCAACTTGAGCTCGGTCTTGTGGAGACCGGTCGCGTGCCGGCCTGCAGCCTTTGGCGAAGGCTGGTCCTCGACCGTATGACCTGTGGGTGGGTACGGGGGGGACTGCCGCTCTCCACACTGACTACGGCAGGGGACTGCCGCTCTCCACACTGACTACGGCAGGGGACTGCCGCTCTCCACACTGACTACGGCAGGGGACTGCCGCTCTCCAACGGAAGAGCCTGGCCGGTTGTGGCCGAACGAAACACGGGGCCAGCCTCCGGAGCGGATGGCCTCGCCATATCCGAGGGTGTAACTTGCCTGCCATGTGGAGAGCGGTCGCGTGCCGGGCCGTAGCCCCCGGGCGCAGGCTGGTCCTCGACCGTACTGCGACTTGAGCTCTGCCTTGTTGAGACCAGTCGCGTGCCGGGCCGTAGCCCCCGGGCGCAGGCTGGTCCTCGACCGTATTGCATGCGTGCAGCTACGGTGGAGACTGACGTTGTCCACGCGAAAGCCCGGGGTGACGGGGCCAAGCCACACACGAGTCAAGCTTAGAGTGTCCAGGTGACCGTTTAGACCACAGGATCAGGAAGAGGCGCAATGGCCGAAGAAAACAAAGTGATCTGCTCGATGTACCGGGTGACCAAGACGGTCAACGGGAAGCAGATCCTGAAAGACATCAACCTGTCGTACTTCTATGGCGCCAAGATCGGCGTGCTTGGGCTGAACGGTTCAGGTAAGTCCACCTTGCTGCGAATCCTGGCCCAGACGGATACGTCTTTTGATGGCCAGATGGGCTATGAGGCAGGCATCAGCGTTGGTCTGTTGGAGCAGGAGCCGTCCCTGGACCCGGAGAAGACCGTCCAGGAGACGGTGGCGGAAGCGGTCGCACATCTGCAGAAGCTGCTGGATGACTATGATCAGACGTTCGTGGATCTGGGAGAAGCGGCGACCCCAGCCGACGAAGAACAGATCCTTGATCGCCAAGGCGAAATCCAGTTTCAGATCGATGCGCTTGGGGCCTGGGACCTGGAAGAGCGTATCGACATGGCGATGGACGCGCTGCGCTGCCCACCCGGGGAGACGCCAGTCACAATCCTCTCCGGTGGAGAACGGCGCCGTGTGGCGCTCTGCCGATTGTTGCTTCGTGAACCGGATGTGCTGTTGTTGGATGAGCCGACAAACCATCTTGACGCGGAAACGGTCGGGTGGCTGGAATTGCACCTACGTCAGTACAAGGGCACGGTGATCGCCGTTACCCATGACCGCTATTTTCTCGACAATGTGGCTGGCTGGATTCTTGAGCTCGATCGTGGCCATGGGATTCCGTGGAAGGGCAATTACTCCTCGTGGCTCGAGCAGAAGCAGAAGCGCCTTGAGCAGGAGGAGAGAGGAGAGAGTGCGCGGCAACGGTCTCTGGCGCGCGAGCGCGAGTGGGTCAGTCGATCACCCAAGGGCCGCCTGGCCAAGTCCAAAGCGCGGCTGAAAGCCTACAACGAGCTGCTGAACCAGGATCAGCGCGAACGCGAGCAGCAGGCAGAAATCTACATCCCCCCCGGCCCGCGACTTGGTAACCTGGTGATCTCTGCTCAACACCTGACGAAGGGGTTCGGTGAGACGCTGCTGATGGAGGATGTCGCGTTCGAACTTCCCCCGGCCGGTATCGTTGGGGTCATCGGCCCCAATGGTGCGGGCAAGACCACCCTCTTCCGGATGATCACAGGCCAGGAACAACCCACCAGCGGTAGCCTGCGTATTGGCGACTCCGTGAAGTTCGCCTACGTCGATCAGTCCCGTGACGTTCTGGACAACAGCAAGAATGTCTGGGAAGTGATCTCGGACGGTGAGGAGTTCATCGACCTGGGGCGAGTCCACACCGCTTCCCGCAGCTATTGTGCGCGCCTGGGGTTTACCGGGGCCGACCAGCAGAAACCTGTCGGGAACCTGTCGGGCGGCGAACGGAACCGCGTGCATCTGGCGCGCATTCTCAAGGCGGGCGCCAACGTCCTGCTTCTGGATGAACCGACTAACGATCTGGATGTGAACACCATCCGTGCCCTCGAAACAGGCCTCGAATTCTTCGCGGGCTGTGCGGTCATCATCTCCCACGATCGCTGGTTTCTGGATCGACTCGCGACCCATATCCTCGCTTTCGAAGGCGACTCAAATGTCGTTTGGCACGAGGGCAACTACTCTTCCTACGAAGCCGACCGCAAACGGCGCCTCGGACACGAAGCCGACCAACCCCACCGCATCAAGTACCGACGACTCACCCGGGCGTGAGCCGAAGGGGCGGAAGACGCAGGACACCCGCCTTCGTCGGCCTACGGCGCGGCACGGCTGCCCCACGCCCCCATTCGGCAGGCTCAGAGCTTGCAGCCGCTGGGTGGACACCCGCCTTCGTCGGCCTACGGCGCGGCACGGCTGCCTCCCACATTGTGCGCTCAGCTGCGCCGAAGTTGCAGAGGAACGGGGTACCCGACGAACTGACACATTCTTGGATATCTCGCTCTGACGATGGTACACTAGATGAAACGCGCCAAGCAACGTCCTGAGTGACGTCTCGGCGTGTGGCGACCTGTCTGGGCTTCAAGCGTTGAGGAAGACATGTCGCCGACAATGATGGAGCTTCGGTTCAGACACTGACCGACGCAGACACAGCCAGAAGGAGAACAGGGAATGCAACCGCAGAGAACACGTCCGTTTACACTCATTGAGCTGCTTGTTGTGATCGCGATCATCGCGATTCTGGCGTCGATGTTGCTGCCGTCCCTCAGCAAGGCCCAGGAGAGAGCGTTTCGTGCCAGTTGCTTGAGTAACTGCAAGCAGATCATCCTGGCCTGCAAAATGTACAACCAAGACAACAACTACAGATTTCAGTATCACTGCCGTATGAACGGGGGCACCGGCTGGGATAACTGCTGGCTCGGAATCCTCAAGCCTTACTTGGCCCAAGAGCAGAACAAGGGCGTTGAGCTTTGCCCCGCGAATCGTGGTGGCCGAAGCTACGGTATGGATCTGCGTGGCATCGACCGGCGCCGGATTACGGAATTCCAGTGGCCGGACCAGAAGATGTTCTTCACCGAGCATGACTTGTGCGGCGGCGGCTATATCCGCGGGAAGACGTGTTGCTCCGGCGCCGGAGAGACGCATACTCACATCGCAGGCCACACGAATGGACCAGCGAACCACGTCCGTGGCAACAACGTCGCATTCGTCGACGGCCACGCGGCGTTCATGAAAATGGAAGAGCTCATCCTCTGGAACGACAACCCCACTTCGGTGCAGTACCGCCTGTGGAATCGCTAGCCCGCACTTCTCATGGACGGACAATTGGGGGGTGATCTACTTGCTGGGCCACAACCTAATTGCGTATGCAAGAGTGTTTCGCTTCTCGGGACACTGTGTGAATGAAGACGAAGGCAATGCCCACCCTTCGGGTAAACTTGGGGCACGCCTATCCTCGTTCTCGCCGCACGGGGCAGTGGTCACCACAGCACCCGCTTGCGGAAACAAGGCTCGACGCACCCCAAGCTTATGAGAAGTGCGGCTAGAGGCGTTCGCATCAGGGGCACTCGATGGTCCACACCTCGATCACTCCGGCTTTGTCGAAGAAGACGGCGAGTCTGGGATTCCCTGTCGCGATGAAGTGCTGGCGATCGAATGAATGCGAGAAGGCCGGGCCGCGGTCGTAAGGCATGGTCACGACCTCCCAGGACTCGCCGTCATCCCGACTGAGATACGCGAGACTGCCCCCCGGACCGTACGTAAACAGCTTGCCCTTGTTATCCGACATCAGGTACGTCGGAATGACGATCTCCCGGGGGAAGCGAAGGCGCTTCCAATCCTTGCCTGTCCACTTGACGATCCAGCCCTTGTCCCCGCCGCCCGGGGTGTCCCCGAGAGAATACCGGTAGTTCACGACAGGACTGCCGTCCGTTGTAGCCCCGAGACCGTACAGGATCAGTTCGGGTCTCTTGAAATCAGTGGCAACGACCGATGCGTTCTTGATCGTCAACGGCAGGTCCAGGATTGGCTTTCTGTCGACCGTCTCCCACTGGGACGCGCCGTCAGGCAGCCTGGCGGCCATGATGTGGGTTCCCGTGTTGTAGTTGCGCTTGGGCCCGATGGCGCTCACTTTCCAGGCCAGGTGTAGTGTGTTCGCGTAGTCGAAGTGCAACTGCGCATCCCACTTCTGGTAACAGCGCACCTCGTTCGGGCCTTTCTGGAACCAGATCAGGTAGTTCCACCGGTCGATGTCCGTGCCTAGAGATTGCCATGTTCCTGCCGTGTGGTCGTAACGGGCGACGGACGCTCCCAGGTGCCCGGGGTTTTTCGTCCCCTGTCGAGAGGACAAGTAGAGCGTGCCTCTGTTGTCATGGGCGAATTCAGGATAGGTGATCAGCCATCCGGGAGGACAGCGGGGCGACCCGTGTTCCTGCTTCGTGAAGCGATCGATGCTCCCGGGGGCCGCGGAGATGTAGTAGTGCCACTCTCTGGCGTCGTGCATACCCGCGGTGATGTGGACATAGCCGTTCCCGTCGATTCCAAGGACCGGGGCCATGTGCCAGGGGTCACGAGCGACAGGCCCGAATACGCGTGCGTCCGACTCGATACCGTCTGCGCCCTTCTTCCGGACTCGAATATCCCGATCACTATCCAGGTACGTGCAGTAGATCGCGCCTTTGTAGGTGGTGATTTTCGAATGGGCATTGGCGAAAAAGGCGGCTGTGTCCTTTGTGAGCCCGGTGATCTCCATCTCCTTGTGGGGAGCGGGATCTGCACCACAGAGGACACAAAGAGCACAGAGGAAAGCATGGAGCCGAACTCGGGCTGACGTTACGCTGTTCCTCTTCATTGTGAGCCGTCCTTTTCCGTGTTCTCTGTGAGCTCTGTGGTAGAAACGGACTCCAGAACTCGCTCTGGTCTTGCTCAGTCAGCGTGCCCTTGCGTTGAGCCGCAACGCCTGGAGCCGCCCGGTCGATGCGAGAACGAACACAGTCGTGTTGCCTGCTGCCTCGGCAAGCGCGATGTCTTCCACAGGGACCTTGTGGTTCCCGATCACGTTCAGGCCGGAATCAAGGATGAAGAGGGCGTGGCTTGTGCCGACGAACACGGTTCCTGTGTCACTGACGGCGATTTTGCGCACAGAGCCGTTCAGAAGCGTCTTGGCGCGTAGCCCTCCTGTCGCGGCATCGACTTGTAGCAGACGACCGTTCTCCCGGCCCAGGAGTACCAGGTCCGGATCGTCGCCGTCTCCTCGCACGAGCGTTGCTGCAGACGTCGGACAGGTGCCGGCGGCCACCCAGCCCGGTGTGAGGTCCGGCTTGGCAAAGAGCTGCGCTCCACGCGGCGTGACAGCAACAACGCCTTCCGGCGATTGGAGGGGAAGGCATGCCACGAACACGGGTTGCTGATTGTTGGCGCTCGGCTGCACGAGGGGAGGCGAGAATGCTCGCTGAACGATGAGCTTGGGGGGACCGTCCGGCACATCCGCCTCCAAGAGAATTATGCCGGTGGCGTAGGGGGCGACGCCCACGAGATTCTGTTTCCCCGGGGCGCTCCAACCGCTGACCGGCGTTGAGGCAGAGGGGGCGCAGTCCCAGGTCGGTACGCGGTCGCGACGGGTGACTTGGGGCTCGCCTCCGAGGCGGATTTGGTGGTGGTGGACGTGTCCGAACACGAACAGATCGGGGCGTCCGTCAGGCTGTACCGGCCACGCCGCAATGGACTTCCCTCCATACGTCATATGTCCGATGGGGGCGCCCTTACGCTCGCCTTCCCACGCGTGCAGGTCCGCCGTCGTCGCCGTTCGTCCATCACCCTTGAAGACGCGCAGGATCATGTCGTCGGCGTAGGTGACGAGTTCCTTGCTGCCGTCGCTGTCCACGTCGGCCGTGAGCCAGTAGGCCGCGCGGTACTGAGCCGGTGCAGTTTCGGGATGTGACCACAGCTGTGTTCCATCCAGAGAAAGGGTCCGAAGGGTCCCTCCGCGCTCAACTGTGTCCACGTACGTCCCCGTTCGGGAGAAGAGGACAGGCTCCGCATCCGGGGTCAAGCGATCGACCAACAGGCGTCCCCAGGCGCTGTGCGTTCCTGCCGGTCCGAGGAGCTGGATTTCCCCAATGTGAACGCTTGGCGTTTCGGGATCGGCTGCGGACACAATGACACGCAGTTGACGTCCAGCCCCGTTGAAGTTCAGCCGCCGTCCCGTGTAGAGGCGCCCCCCGACGCGGTTATCGGAGTAGCCTGCAAAGAGCGTTTCCTCTGTTTCCTCTGCCGGCAACCGGGTGTACTGCCCCGGCTCACGCTCCTCCTCGATCTCGATCCGCCCGACGTTGCCGATCATCCGCAACCCGGTGATCGATGGTGTGTCCGGGGGTGGCGTCAACGTCAGAACAAGCTCTGGGATACGCCATGTGGGGGCCGGGATTGACGAAGACCACAGCACCCCGTCGTGCAGGTTGTGCACGGCCATCATGTCGGGCGCTTGCGGAGCTTGAATGCTGACAGGATGCACGATTCGGGCTGGCTGCGCCTGGACCTGTTTGCTCCAGAGTTCGACCACATCGGTGTTGCCCGTTCTGTCATCCTCCGGGGGTTGCGGACCCTGTGCGGGCGTTTGCGGCAGTGCCTCTGCATTGGTTCGGAACCCATCCTGCCTGGGCAGGAGCAAAGGGAACGTGTGGTCTCCTGGTTGCAGGACCTGCTCCTCGTCCGTGCCTCCGAGGGTTGCCGCCAGAACAACCGTGGCCGGGTTCGCGCCGTGTACCCGCACTTCAGCCTTGTTGTTGGTCCAGTTGAGAACCAAGTCCACCGGTCGCGAACTCCGCACCAGCAGTCGGCCATCCAGGAAAATCTCCTCGGCGCCGCCCAACAGGCAGAGATCCTCGCTAAGGTAGAACGCAGCGCAGGTTCCGCCTGCAAACCCACGCCCAACGGGCAGAGCGCCAGTGCCGATCAACGCTGTGGAAGCCCTCTTCAGGTCCTGCACGCGCAGCAGTCTTCCATCTCCGACCGTTTTTGCGCTCACGGCTGCCTCTTGGCCGCGAGGAGAGGAGGCGATCACGTTGTGGAAGCTCGCGGTGTCGCCAGCTGAGAGATGGGTGTCAAGGTGTTGCCGATAGAAGGTTGGGCGCGCGACGCCATCAACGGGTGGTCGTGTTACCTCAGCCGCCCTTCGGCCTCCTGGTATGATTGCGAACTCCGCGCCATTGTGTCCCGTCGCACGGAAGGCACCATCATCGTCGATTTGTCCCGGAGGAAGCACCCGCCAGGTTGCCGCGATGTGGAAGTCATTCTCTGAGAGTGCCGTGAGGTCATCGAGAACCGCGAAGTAGGCGTCGCGATGCCGGAGGATAGTGCGCTGCCATCGCGTGCCGTTGAAACGAGTGCAGGTTGAAGCGATAAGCGCTGTGTCAGGAGTGCTCACGTAAGCTTCCAGGCGAGCGAACGCATCCTGCGGCAGGAAGGCGGCCGTGTCGACCGTGATGCTGCTGCGGTACCAGTTTTCATGTGTCTGGCTGCCGCCAAAGAGGAACCGTGCTCCGCGATCCGTGTAACCCACGATCGTGTTGACCTGCCAAAGCCGACCTGCGTGCAGCCCCTTGATTGCCAGGAAGGCGTCATCCGCTGACCATCCATCGCGGAAGCCGATCGTGTCGTAGGCTTGATCGAGGGTCAGGGGCAGCGGCGAGCCGGCCTTCTCGGCAGCGCTTGCGGTGCTGTGCCACATCATCGGGTCGATGGGAGTCTTGCGCAGCATGGGGCAGGCGAGCGTCGATGCATCACCCGCCGTGGCGGGCAGTGCGAATGGCTCAGGTTGGCCCAGGCACATCCGGGCTTTGTCGAAGAAGCCACGTTGGTATGTACCTGCCTTCTCGAATCGCTGCGTGTCGAGGAATTCGAGGCCCGTGTTTCTCGTGAAGAACGCCAAAGCCCGGACTGCCAGACCACCGTCGGGACTGCGGATGTGGCAGCCCCGGTAGGCCCCGATGTAGTGGCTCGAGCCGGCGTCACACCACAGGTTGTTGACGTTGTTCAGGTAGAAATTCGCCATGTTCTCAAGGACGCCATTGCTCACGAACTCTTCCAGCCCCATGTGCATGAAGCCGTAAATCATGAACGCGGTGCAATCCAGTGCCTCCAAGTCACCGGTCCTCGCGCGGAAGATGTGTGTCTTGTCCCAATCGCGGATGATCTTCGAGTACGACGCGTGGTGCTTAGCGACCTCCCCGCGGACATCGTCGGTCAGGTCGGCAAATGACATCAGGTAGTCCAGCAACAGGTATTGCCCAACGATCGTTGAGGACGAGTGTCGGCTCGGGTTGCCGTTGGTGGTCGACATCGTGCGTTTGTACCTGCCGTTGAAGTAGGTCACGTACGAGTCCTTATGCGTGAGGGCATTGTCGATCAGCTTTTCTTCAAGCGCGCGGAGTTCGTCCGCGGAGAGCAATCCGTGGGCGATGATGATGCGCAAAGCCTGGTAGTTCGGGATGAACGTGTAGTGTCCGCCGACGTTGATGCAGGGCGTGTCCTTCCCTGTCTCGGCCAGCACCAGGTCTCGGGCCACCCTCTGAGCGACCTGGACGTTCCGCAGCCCGAACCAGGCGTAACGGTGTGTGGGGCGCCCGCCGGAGTAGAACACGTACGCGGCATCGCGGTAGTCGCGGAAGGTCTCCGAACCGGTCTCGGGGATGTCTGTAGGACCGTCGGCAGCCCCGAACTCAAGCAATGGGAAGCTCAACGTCGGTTCCGGGGCAGCACGAAGGAGTGCAAGCAGGCGAGCCATTCCGTGCTTCAGCCCCACGGGATCGCTTGCACCAATCACCAGGGCTGTTCTGCCGGGCACGAATGGTTCGGCGAGGTGGCGCAGGATGTAACGACCCGGACCTGGGTATGCGCCCGTAGCGGCGGCCAGGAACTTGGCGTAAAGAGCCAGAACGCCGCGGTTTGTGTTGATATCCCCCAGGACGATCAGGTTGCGTTGCTCTACATCGTCGCGCAACGTCCATCGCCGGCCGGCTGTTGCGTCCGTATCCAGCATCAAAGGCAGCTCGATGCCGCACAGCTCGCGGAGTTGGCTCTGGAGCTTCTTCGCCAGATCTGCGTGTGCCGCCCCGTGGAGAATCAGGACGTCCGTCCGCCCGTTCCTGACCAACCGTGTTTCGGTTGGGAAAGGCCGCGCGTGGACGCGTGGCCCCGCTGCTTCTACGTGTGGAATGGTCCCCAAACCGAGTAGCAGAGCCCCTGCAAGGGCAGTTCTCAATGTGGACATTTTGCGTCTCCTGAGGCCCCGTTGCCGTTCTTCCTCCTTAACTTAGCCCGATTCGCCATTAGAGTAGCGTCTCATTGGAAATGCCCTCTCTTGTTGAGCGAATCCCAATTGCGTGAGGAACCAGGCCATGCCATCCGACAGCGTCATTGACTGGCGAGTCCACAAAGCGATCGTGTTCGAGAGCGATGACTGGGGAAACTGCGGGACCTGTCCTGACCGGGAGACACTCGAACGCGTTCGCCGGCATCCTGTGGTACAGGCGGACGAGGAACGACGAAGCGGCTTTTGGCGGGCCGACTCGCTTGAGGACACGCCGCAGATGACAGCCCTGTTCGACGTATTGGAGAGGCATCACGGAGGCGACAGTCGGTCCCCTGTCTTCACGGCCTTCTATCCGACCTGCAACCCGGACTACGACGCGATCCGGGCGTCCGGTTTCACGGAGTACCATGACATCCCGATCGACCAGGGATGGAGCCAGGGATGGGCGAGCGAGGGAGCCATCCCCATGGCCCACCAGGGGATGCGACGCGGCATCTGGTATCCGGAGTTCCACGCCCGCCTGCATCACTCCCACCCAAAGGCCTGGCTGGACATTCTGCGGGGTCCGCATGAAGAGAACGGGATCTACCGATTCCTGTTCGACAACCATATCTTCTACTACAACCGTCACTTGCCCGAACACGACGGCATGACAATTCGGGACCAGCTCGAGTGGCTCAGCCCGGCTGTTGCGGCCTTCGAGCGAACGTTCGGTATGTCAGCCGCCTGTGGGGTCAACTCTGACGCCATCCCGGGCACGGAGGAAGTCTACTCCCTGCTGGGAATCAGCGTGAGATGCCTGCGCAGTGTCGTCCTTAACTCCGGAAAACAGGTGCGCCCCTATGGCACCAACAAGCCCGATGGCACGATGGACGGAACCAACGTCATGGGAACCTATAACCGGTTCCTGGACCTGGTCTACTTGAACCGGAATGCCTTCTTCGAAACCAGTGGGACGGGACCGGAAGGGGTGGATGACAGCTATCAGGCGATCGTGAACTGCTGGCGCCGCAACGAGCCGGCCGTCACCAGCACCCATCGCGTCCACTATTGCTCACTCGAACCGACCCTCCGTCAAACGGGGCTAGCCCACCTGGATGAGCTCCTCGGACGTTTTGAGGAGGAGCATCCGGATGTGGTCTACCTGACCAGCTGGGAAGTCGCTCAGCTTTGTCGTTCCGGTACAAGTGCTGCTCGTTTCGGGGCGACCTGGATCTTGCGGAACTACACCGACCAGCCACAGGCCGTGGCTGCCGGTGCAACTACGGGTGTCCCCGCCGTCGACCTGCGCACAGGTGCGCGGATCGATCCCAACGAGGAAGCCGGGACGTATCTGCTCCCGCCGGGAGACTACGATGTTTCCTGATTCCCGACGAAGGTTGAGCCGTTGAGCTCTGAGCAGAGGGTAAGGCGCGGTCCCGGGGGCTGGACGGGGTTACAGCCGCAGACGAATGCGCGCGGATCCTGGCCCAAGTCGTCGGCGAGCTCTTCCCACATCCGGTTGCTCTCTGTGGATACGTAGAGCTTCACGTCTGTGTCGTGTTTGCGTACCTCGCGGATCAGGTGCTGGTAGAGTTCCTTGCGTTTTTCGTGCGGGAACGGGCCTACACGGACGCCTGTGAGTTCTTCCTTTGCGGCCTGGGCCGCTGCCACGAACTCCTCGTCGAGGAGCTCGAGGGGAATCGCGTTGGCTACCTGTTCGAGCGACATCCACATCAGACACGCAAAGCCGATGCTCTCCGGGCGCGTGTGCTCAAAGATGCGTTTGATCTCTCGGGCAAACTGCTCACGCCAGCCGCGCACCGGAATTGCAGGTTTGAACTTGAAGCGGATAGGAAGTCCCCATTCCTGGCATTTACGGGCAGCGTCAATCCGCTCGGCAGGAGAGGGAGCCCCAGGCTCAATGCGCGTGCCGCCGAACTCGGTTGTGAGGCTCCATACCCCGATGAGACGATCCCGGTTGGGCTCGTCCCGCACCCAGTCGATGTTGTTTCCCGCGGTGTGGAAGTAGCCGTAGTGATCCGGATATTCTGCCAGCTTGGCGAGGAATGGCCCAAACGCGTCATACTCCGGCTCGAAGGTTGCGATGTCCGCACCCCAGCCCAGAAGCCGGAAGCACTTCTGCTGTGGGAACTGCTCTATCGCCGGTCCAACCACGCCGTCGATCCATTCCTCTACGTTTGCGACCATGGTCACCGAGTGTCCATTCCTGCCTTGACCACAGTACCGGCAGCCGTGCGGGCAACCGATCATCAGCCCGAAATCCTGTGTGTTCCAGCAGACCAGATCCGCTTCCTGATCGCTGTCGGGGGCGTGTGTATCCCGAACCTGCTGGATGTACCCGAGAGCATGCTTGAGAGCCGCTTCAGGTATGTCACCCGGCCGGTTCCGCAGAACGGGGTCTGCCGCTGGATTGGGGGCCATGACCATGTTGATGAACACCCAGGCCCGTTGGTGTTGCAGTGGCACGTTCGGCAATGCAGCGTCCCACGGCCAGGACGTGAGCTCGCGCACGACCTCGTGGGCTTCCTCGCGTGAGTAGACGCGAACATCGTCCATAGTCCGGCCCGCGCGACCGACCATTCGCTCAACCCGTCGTAGAGCGCGTGGGTCCGAGTTGACGTCCTCCAGCATGTAAACTCGGAGGGGGCTCAGGTCGTACATGGTTGCGTTCCCTGTGTCAGACGGACAACTTTGAACTTGCCGTTGTCTGTGACCGTGTCGATGTCTGTGAACACGGTCTTGGCGGCTTTCTCCAGCATAATGAAGCTGTTGACTACCACGAAGGCTACGCCCTTCGCATCCAGCAGGCGGACGATGGCTCCGAGGAACTTGCCGGTCAGTTCCGAACTCACTTGGAAGCCTTCATGGAACGGCGGGTTGCAGAGCACGATATCAAACGTGCGTTCCACGGTGTCGCCACAGTCGCCGGCCAGGACTTCCCCAGAAACCCCAAACGCCTTGTAGTTGTGCTGACATGCGCTGATGGCGGCCGCGTTGCTGTCGGTTGCCCATACCTCGGCTGCTCCCTTCTGCGAAGCCCTGATGGCCAGGTACCCGTACCCGCAACCCAGGTCCAGGACGCTGCAGCCGCTCGGGATATCGGCAACGGATGCGAGCAGGGCACTGCCCGGGTCCTCCTTGCGCCACCCGAAGATCCCGGGTTTGGTGTGCATGGTCAGCTCGGGAGCGATACCCACGGGCCGGAGGCATGTGTAATCATCGTCCGGGAGCAGATCAGCGGGTCTCACCTTGCCGCGTTTGGTCAGCACGCCACACCGTGCCCCGACGCGGGTCGTCTTCACGTGCTTCTTGCCCTGGAACAGTGCCCCAGCCTTCTCAATGTAGGTCTTGATGCCTTCTCGGCGGAGGCCGCAGATATGGAGTGTTCCTCCGTCGGCCAGCATCCGGGCGCTGCTGTTGATCACGTGGTGCACCAGGGCTTTCTCTTTGGCGACGCGGAAGAACACTGCGCTGACAGATCCGGCGGGATAGGTGGCCAGATCAAGATCAGAGAACGCAACCCGAGCGCCTGCACCCTCGAACTCCTCAAGCACGGTCCAGCGGTTGGTCACAAAGGTCGTTTCCGGGGCCTCGAGGAACGCGGCATAGTGTGCCACGCGCGCATTCTCGTCGAGGACAACGACGTGGGGGCCGGCCGGGGCAAATCGTTGAGACTGGGTGAGCACCCATGGGCATGGCGGGATCCGTTCTTCGGGCATGTGCGGACGCCTTCTTTTCGTCGTCATTCGAGGTCGATTGCTAAGGAGCGGGTTCGTTGGCGCAGCGTGAGCAACCCGTGTCAGTGTCTGTCCTATAGCTTACTGCCTCGTCGCCTCTTCGGCCCGAGACGCCGGGAAGAAAGAGTCACTTCTCTGCCGCGCGGAAGGGGTTGACGAGTCCCCCCGATTGCCCTATTGTTACAACGTGAGGTTGGGAGGCCTTGACGTGTGATGCAGTTGGTTGAATCTGTGGCTCGGTGTGTCTGCTTCAGGCAGGGCCGCCGGCCGCCGCCACCGATCACAGTCAAATTGTGTTCAGAGTCATTGCGGAGTGCTGAGGCATTCCATTTCCTGTGCCCGAGTGAGGATGAAACGGGGTTCTGGAGGGAACCATGCAGCGCGAGAACAAGAACGCAGAGACCGCCGTGCTGGTCGTCGATGACGACCCCGTCGTCCGGGCGCTGATGGATACCATTTTCTCCCGTGAAGGCTACTTCGTGACCGTGGCCAAAGATGGTGCAGGAGCGCTGGTGGCTGCCGAGAGCCGGCCCTTCCAGCTTGCTTTCATCGATCTGCGGTTGCCCGATGCAGATGGGACTGATTTGATCGCCCCGTTACGTGCCAAGTGCCCCGATGTCGGAGTCCTGATCTTCACGGCGCACGCGTCTATCGAGAGTGCCTCGGATGCGGTTCGGCAGGGCGCTGATTCCTACATTATCAAACCCAGTCGGCGCGAGCAGATCCTGGAAGAGGCCCGCAGTGTTCTCGAGAAGCGGCGTCTTGCGCGAGAGAACCGCCGTCTGCTCCAAGCCGCGAGGGAGGAACTGGCTCGGCGTCGGCGGGTCGAGGGCGAACTCCGCCAGGCAACGGAGGAGATGGAGATCATTCTGGACTCCGTTCCGGCAACGATTTGGTTCAAGGACACGCAGAACCACCTGGTCAGGGTCAATCGGGCGGCTGCGGAGTCGGTCGGCCTGCCGGCGGATGAGCTGGCCGGTATGCCATGCGAAGACATCTTTCCGGAAGAGGCGGAGCACTATTATGCCGATGATCTCGAGGTCATCCGTTCCGGGAAGCCAAAATACGGCATCATCGAGCCTCTGCAGGTATCCCCTACTGAGAAACGTTGGGTCAGAACTGACAAAGTCCCCTACCGTGAGCGTGATGGGAGCGTCAGCGGTGTCCTCGTGTTTGCGCTTGATATCACCGACACCATGAAGGCCGAGGAGGCTCGCCGCGCGGCTGATGCGAACTACAGGAGTCTTCTCGAGGACAGCACCGACGCTGTCCTGGTCATTGCAGCCCAACAGCAGGTTGTTTACCGGAATCCGGTAGCAACCCAGCTGCTGCGAGATGGTGGCGGAGAGTTGGTTGACCGCATCGCCAAACGACGGCCGGACTCGAACCGGACGCTCAAGGTCCGTGCAGAATCAGGCGAGTGCGTGGATTTCGACGTCGAGATCACCCGGACTGAGTGGGAGGGGCAGCCTGCTCAGCTGGTTACGCTGCGGGACATCACGGCTCGGATTACAGCGGAGCGGAAGCAGCGGCGCACAGGGCGCCGTTTGGCGGTCCTCCGCTCCGTAGACCGGGGAATTCTCCTGGCCCAGAGCCTGGAGGAGATCGCCGAGGCCGTTCTCCAGCATCTGCCGAATCTTGTTCCGTTCGATTGGGCGGGCATCCTGGAGTTCACCCCGGAGCCATCGCCTGTCGCCAACCGTGACGTCGCCCGGTTGCTGGGGGTGCACGATGCGACCGATTCCATCGATCTCCAGGCAGGGGAGGTCGTCCACACAGCAGTGTTCCAGCCGCTGGCTGCGACTGTGAATGCGTCTCGTCGACACCGTGTCAGGCGGGTCCCAGCCAGGCCCCGCTGCGCCATTGAGGTAGCGCTCGACCGTGTCGGCCTTCCCTTCTACGCGGTCATACCATTCATGGCAGGCGATGAACTGCTTGGCTGCCTGGTGGTGGCCTGTCGACGCCGAAAATCGTTTGGGCGGGAGGATCTTGCGGTTCTTTCCGAGTTGTCCAAGAGTGTGTCCGTGGCTTTGAAGCAATCACGGTTGAATGCCGCGTTGAGCGAACAGACGCTGAACCTTCAACGAACCGTGGAGGAGCTTCAGAAGACGCGGCAGCAGCTTGACCGAGAGGAGCGACTCACCGCTCTGGGTAAGATGGCCAGCGGGATGGTCCATGAGTTCAACAACAGCTTGGCACCAATCCTCGGTTTTAGCGACATGATCATGAAACGGCCCGAGATTGTGGAGGACCGGGAACGCCTGCAACGGTTCCTGAGGAACATCTGCACGGCAGCACGGGATGCGGCCTCGACGGTCGACCAGTTGCGCGATTTCTACCGCCCCCGCAAAGCCGGCGAGGAGCGACAGTCAGTGGACTTGGAGGACACCATTGAGAGTGCTGTCGCCCTGGCCAGGGCTCGCATCGGCTCGAGTGACGCCACGTCTCATCGGTTTTACGACATACAGACGGATCTGGAGACGACGAGCGCTGTGACCGCTCACGAGACTGACCTTCGCCAAGCCCTGATCAATCTGCTCTACAACGCGGCTGAAGCCATGCCGAACGGTGGAGCGATAGAGGTGGTCCTGCATGAGTCCGACGCCCATGCTGTAATTGAGGTGAGGGATTCGGGGGTCGGGATGGATGAAGAGACCCGGCAGCGTTGTCTTGAGCCGTTCTTCACGACGAAGACAGACACCGGATCCGGCTTGGGATTGGCGATGGTTTATGGCTTCGCGCGTAGGCACAACGGGCGCATAGACGTGGAGAGTACGCCCGGTAGAGGGACGACGTTCACGATCCGTTTGCCGCTGGTCCCGGTAACCGGTTCCGCGCTCCCGGTGGGGGCGGATACGGCTGTGGTGAAGCGCCTGCGGATCCTGGTCGTGGAGCCGGACGACGGTGTCCGGGGAATGCTGATGGAGTATACGGCTCAGGACGGCCACACCGTCTCGACTGCGGTCACGACCGAGGAAGGCCTGGAGCGGTTTCGACAGAGCCGCTTTGATTTGGTCATGATCGCTACGGAAGCGGACGGCGAGTCGCTCAAACACGCCATGGCCGTCTTCCACCGGAAGCGCCCGGTCATTCCGGTGGTCGTCCTCTCGGATTCTGGCGACGTTTCGGTGCTCCGGGAGAAGAAACGCAGTGTCGACATCGTTCTCCGCAAGCCTCTGACGCTGGCGGATTTCAGGATGGCCGTCAAACGAGCGGTTGAGGCCTCGATCCGTCCCGCCTGACGCCACCAACCCTTACGCCCAGACGCGTGGGAAACGCTTCGGGTGTTGTTGGGCGTGGAGTGGGGCGTCATCGGCCGAAGGCTGAGCAATTCGCTGCAGATCCTCAGCAACCAGTCCGGCGGACGCATAGCGATGCTTTGGCGATTTCTGCAGCATCCTCCCCAGTATATCGTCGAGTTTCGGAGAGAGTTCGGGGGACACCACACTCGGTGCGACCGGGCGACGCTTCCTCACGACGTGAGCGACCGAAAGCAGTGTCTTGCCGGAAAACGGAACCTGCCCGGTCAGGAGCTCGTAGCTCACAACCCCCAGTGAAAACAGATCTGCCCTTCGGTCGACCTCATGTCCGGCATCGAAGCTCTCGGGAGCCATGTAGGCCGGTGATCCCAGCACATCCCCATGCACGGTTAACCGGGACCAGTCCAGCCGGGCAATCCCAAAATCAGTCAGCTTCACATGGCGGTCAGCCTGTACCAGAACGTTGCTGGGTTTTACGTCGCGATGCAGCACACCGTGTTTGTGCACGGCCTCCAGAGCCAGGGCCAACTCGTAAATGATGGGGATTTTCTCCGATTCGCTGAGTTCCTCCTCGGCGATGACCTTCGATAGCGGGACGCCCTCGACATATTCCATCAGGATAAAAGGGAGATTGTCTGCGGGGCGCAATCCGTATTCATAGACCTTGACGATTCCCTCGTGGTCCAGACTTGAGATGATCTCCCCTTCCTGGATGAAACGGAGAACAGCCTGGGGGGACACCGTCTGGTCCGGGAACCGGCGGAGAATCTTCATGGCGGAGAAAACGCCGTCCTTTTCCACCAGCAGGACGATCCCAATGCTCCCGACTCCCAGCGTTCGGACGACGCGGTGCCCTCCGCTTCGGGTCAACTGTACGGTCGTGTCTTCCGGAGGCTCCTCCTCCCTTTCCCGCTTCCTGAGGGCATCCCTGACACAGTCAAGAAGCTTGCTTGCTGTGACTGGTTTGGCGAGGTAGTTGCGGGCACCCTCTCGGACGGTCGCGACGGCCTCCTCGAGATCGGGTTGCCCGGTCAGGAGAATGGCTGCAGTTGACGGGCAGGACCTGCGGACAAGGTCGAACAGCTCGACGCCCGAGAGTCCAGGAAGATGGACATCCGTCACGAGCAGGTCGTAGTTCTGCGTGAGAAGCAGTCTGCTTGCCTTGAGACCATCGTCGACAGGGTCGACATCCAGCCCTTCCAGCTGCAGTGCCTCACACACGAACTCCCGCATCATTGGATCGTCTTCGACGACGAGAATACGTGTCGCCTTCGCTCCCATCGAGCGTTCCCTTCGAGCCCCTTGGTTGGGACAATACTCCGCGATTCGGGATTCCATCACGTTGCCCGCGAACCGGATTCGGTTCATGAACCCTGTGGTAGTCCCTGGGACCGTTGTCTAGCCCCCAAGCGCTTACCCCAAGCGCTTCCCCAAATACTAACTGAAACTGTAACAGAGACAGTGCCGTCTTTCAAGCGCCTAGTGGCGTCGGGCGCGAATAGCGGGCCCACCCCTTGCTGATGCCTGGATGTGGAAGTGTTTCGGGCACCTTGGTGCGTACAGGCGTACGTGCCGAGGAGGCCGGAATGCTCCCGCGCCAGGGATCGGTAAGCCGTAGGCCGGGCACGGTTTCCTGGCTCGGCGTTAATCATTCGACGAATCAGGCCTTCCTGTTTCCTGGCAACCCTTACGGTCGGACCATTCTTCGCGACTCTCCGCCCGGGCCGCCAACGACGATACTCGGCATCGCCTTTTGCCGGCCCGGACGAAGCCTCATCGAAGACTGGCCCGGGGGTGGGCTCGCTATTCGCGCCCGACGCCACTAAGCCAATGGGAGTCAGCGTTGAGCGAGGGCCTTCTCCAGCATTTTGTCGAGCAGAGCTTGAGCCGGTTCCGGGCCGTCATTTCGCAGAACGTCCAGAACGTCTTCCGCACTCATTGCCCGCATGAGGCGGGCCCGTTGCTCGAAAGTCAGATCTGTCTTCCGGACCCGCCGGCGCATTGGCTTGAGCAACTCAAGAAGGTCTGCGTACTCGGGACCGATCAGCACGTCGAGGCGTCGCCGAATGCTCCCTGACAGGGCTGGCCCGGCGCCGCCTGTTGATATGGCGATCATGATGTCGCCGCGCCTGAAAACGGCCGGTACGGTGAACGTGCAACGTTCGGGTTGGTCTACGACATTCACGGGGATTCCCGCAGCCGTCGCATCTTCCCAGACCTGTCGGTTTGCGGCTTCAGAATCAGTGGCTGAGATGACGACTGCCGCGTTGTCGAGATCGCCCATCTCGTAGCAACGCTCAATCTGCGTGATCCCAGGCATGTCCGCCAACTCCGGGCAGAACTCGGGGCTCACCACTACAACATCCGCCCCGCAGTCCACGAGCGCGTTGACCTTGCGCAGGGCAATTCTGCCCCCCCCGATCACAACGGCGCGACGACCATCGACATTCAGGTTGATCGGAAAGTACTTCACGTTAGGTGCCTCACGATTGTGTGTGGCTGACGGTTCCCAGCTGTGCCGGTGCTCAGTGGCACCAGGAGGAGGTCAATCGGAGCACAGCGGCTCCTCCCACGTTGCTCGTATCTGAGCCTTATGTGTGTGGCTGACGGTTTCCAGCTATGCCAGTGCTGAGTGGCACCAAGAGAAGGTCAATCGGAGCACAGCGGCTCCTCCCACGTTGCTCGTGTTTGAGCTCAATGTGGGAGGCGGTGCCATCCGGCGACCTTTCCCTGGATTGGCTCTACTTACCTTATCCTAGCGCCATTCTGGGCCAGTGTCTTCATTACGTCTCGAGCGGCCTCAACGGTCTGGGCGATGGCCTCCGCACTGTGGGCGGTCGAGACGAAGCATGCTTCGAACTGAGACGGTGCGAAGTGCACGCCGCGATCCAGCATTCCGTGGAAGAACCGTCCGTACATGTCAGTATCCGCAGTCTTTGCTGACGCGTAGTCTGTCACCGGGCTTTCCGTGAAGAAGAGCGTCTGCATCGATCCCACGCGATTTTGTTGCACGGAGACGCCGGCTTCGGTGGCGGCTTCTCGAAGCCCGTCGGCGAGGGACGCGGCTACGGTGTTGAGATGCTCGTAAGGGGGGGCGTCACGGAGAATTTCAAGCATGGCCGTCCCGGCTGCCACAGCCAAGGGGTTCCCGCTCAGCGTGCCGGCCTGGTAGACTCCCCCAAGGGGGGCGAGGCAGTCCATCACGGCGGCAGTTCCTCCATAGGCTGCACACGGGAGCCCGCCGCCGATGATTTTCCCAAGGACGGTCAGGTCCGGTGTCACCCCGTAGAGCTCCTGCGCTCCTCCGAGACCCACGCGGAACCCGGTGATGACCTCGTCGAAGATCAGCAGGGAGCCGTTGCGATGGGTGATGTCACGAAGGGACGCCAGGAAGCCTTCCCGGGGTGGCACGACGCCCATGTTGCCCCCGATAGGCTCAAGGATGAGCCCCGCAATGTCGTCACCATGTTCCTCGAATGCCTGTTCCACCGCGGCAAGGTCTCCGAAGGGGATGACGATCGTCTTCGAGGTGTACGCAGCGGGTACCCCCTCTGCGGCAGGGATGGCGAATGTGGCGAGGCCTGAGCCCGCCGCCGCGAGAAGGCCATCGAAGTGGCCATGGTAACACCCTTCGAACTTGAGGATGAGATCTCGCCCAGTGGCCCCCCGAGCCAGTCGGATGGCACTCATTGCTGCTTCCGTTCCCGAGTTGACAAGCCGGACTTTGTCGAGGCTGGGGAAGCAGGCTTGAATGAGCTCGGCAAGGCGATTCTCTCCGGGAGTCGGCATGCCGAAACTCGTGCCCTTCGTCGCTGCTTCGGTGACCGCTTCGACTACCTTGGGGTGAGCATGCCCGAGGATCAGTGGTCCCCACGACATGACGTAATCGATGTAGGCTTTGCCGTCGATGCTGTGGACACGACAGCCGGAACCATGGTCGATGAACGGCGGTTGACCGCCAACGCCCCCAAATGCCCGAACCGGGCTGTTCACGCCTCCCGGGATCATTCGCTGAGCGTCACTCCAGAGGCGGGCTGATTCCTGACCCGGGTTGTGCATGATCATATTCCTGTCTGCCTAGGGGCGGTGTTCCGCAAAGTAACGGACACTCGATTTCTTGAATTCGCGATCGGTGAAAAGAAGACGGGACTCGGTGATCCCCGCCCGCACCATCAGGTCGTCGTGTACGGCGCGGCAGTCTGCAACCGAATGGCCATGGATCATACTGTAGAGATTGTAAGGCCAGTCAGCAAAACGCGGCCGTTCATAGCAGTGGGATACAGCCCGACTCCCGGCCAGGACAGCTCCGACCCTCGTGGCGTCCGGCGGCGGGACACTCCACACGCCCATCGCGTTGGCGGTAAAGCCGGCTCGCTGATGCCGCACCATCGCCCCGAACCGGCGCATGATCCCTACACCCCGGTAACGCCGCAGCCTGGCAAGCGCAGCAGACTCATCTATCCCGACGTCTCGTGCGAGGTCCGCAAAGGGTGTCCTGCTTGCGGAAATATCATCGCAACACCGGGCGATCAGCCGCCGGTCAGTGTCATCCAACACGCTCGCATTGCACGAAGCCGGAGAGTCCGGGGAAGCCGTTGTCCCGGACGTGTCGACGGTGTCTCGAGCGGGTCCGATCGCCTCGCCTTCAGCGGACATCATGTCGAACCGAACGCGCAGCTTGAAGGTCTGGAGCGCCGGGAGCACATGCAGGCTGTGGACGCCGGATTGGGCGCGCACAGAATCGGTGATGTCTGTCATTAGGTCGGTGGTCTCGGCCACGACGGTGAACCAGAGATTGAACGTGTCGTCACGTTCGTAGTCATGCGTGACTTCCTCGAACTGAGCGGCGTGCCGGGCGACCGCGGCGATCTTCAGTGGCTCGACCCGAGCGGCGATGAGTGCACTGACGTATCCCAGGTGTGCTGCGGAGAAGGATCCCCCGATGCGACGGATGACCTCTGTATCGCGGCAGGCGTCAATGGCTTTCCTGATCTCGTCGTCGGATGCCTTCAGAGCATCCGCGAGAACGTCGTAGGGGCGCGAGACAAGGGGAAAATCGCCTTGGATTCGGGTGAGGACAGCACGCTCGAGAGCAGTCATGTCTGCTGCGTCCTGTGGGTGCCGTGTCCTGTTGCTTGGCATGCGTGTGTCTACGGCGGAGGACCGCCGCTCTCCAGTGGGTTGTACGGGCAGTCTGGTTCCTCCGCAAAAGCATCACCGGTTTCGGCATAGGCGCGAGCTCGACAGCCCTGGCAGAGGACACGGTATCCGCAGGCCCCACACTTGCCCTTCAATGACGTCGGGTCTCGGAGCTGCTGGAACAGCTCGCTCCCAGACCAGATGTCTTCGAACGCTCTCGTACGGATGTTCCCGGCGCTCACGGGCAGGTAGCCACATGGCTGTATGTCACCGGTGCGCGAGATAAAGCAGACGGACGATCCTGCAAGGCAGCCTCGCGTGTGGGCATTCATCCCGTGCCCGCCGGGGCGCCCTCCACCGTGCCCATGCCCGGGAGGGGGGGCAGTCGGCTTCAGCCCCATTTCGTGGATAATGCGGTAGTACTGCGGGGCGCACGTGGCTTTGATCTGAAGGCGGCCCTGGAGTTCCTGTGTCTTGTGGGCCAGCCAGACCAGCACTTCCTCGAAACGTTCCGGAGTGAGCCGTTTGTCATCGCTGATCTCCGCTCCGCATCCGACCGGCACGAGCATGAAGAGATGGAAGGCACTCACCTTCAGGTCCAAAGCCAGTTGGAGCAGCGACGGAAGCTCGTTTTCGTTGTCACGTGTGACGGTCGTATTGATTTGCAGAGGAACGTTGGCCGTACGCAGGGCATCAATGCCGGACATTGCGGCTTGGTGACATCCAAGCTGGCCCCGGAACGCATCGTGTACAGCGGGTTGGGCCCCGTCCAGACTGATGCTGACCCGTTTGATGCCGACATCGGCGATGCGTCTGGCCATGGCTGCATCGACCTGCGTGCCATTGGTGGCCAAGGCCACGCGTGAGAAACGGTCGACACAATGCTCGGCGATCGTGAAGATGTCATGTCGCACCAGGGGCTCACCCCCGGTCAGGATCACAATGGGGTCGCCTGCAGCGCGGATGGCATCGGCCGCGGCGAGGACCTCTTCGGTGCTAAGCTCGCCTTCAGCGTAGTCGTCTTGAGCTTCGGCGCGGCAGTGCTGGCACTTGAGGTTGCAGCGCGCCGTGAGTTCCCAGAAAACCAGTCGCAATGGGGGAGGGGGGGAGGTCACAGGCATGCACCGTCCTCCTTCAGCCACCGAGCTGCATCGCAGGCCCAGTAGGTGAGAATGAGATCGGCCCCGGCCCGTTTGATGCTGTAGAGCATCTCAAGGGCGACCCGGCGCTCGTCAAGCCAACCGTTCGCTGCCGCGGCTTTGACCATGGCGAATTCGCCGCTGACGCTATAGGCCGCGACAGGGAGAGAGACGCTGTCGCGAACCGTGCGGATGATGTCGAGATACGGCAGGGCCGGCTTCACCATGACGATGTCGGCTCCCTCAGCGATGTCCAATGCGATCTCACGGCCTGCCTCACGGGCATTGCGGAAGTCCATCTGGTAGGCACGCCGATCCCCAAACTGCGGGGGAGACTCTGCTGCATCCCGGAAGGGGCCGTAGAAAGAGGAGGCGTATTTTGCGGAGTAGGCCATGATCACCGTCTGATCGAAGCCGTCGGCGTCCAGGGCATTACGGACTGCACCGATCCGCCCGTCCATCATGTCGCTGGGAGCGACGACGTGAGCGCCGGCTCGGGCGTGTGACAAGGACATCTCGGTCAGGAGATCCAGGGTCGGATCGTTGTCCACCCGCCCGTCTCGGATCACGCCGCAGTGTCCGTGGTCCGTGTATTCACAAAGGCATACGTCGGTGCAGACAAGCATCTCGGGAACGTTCTCGCGCAGGGCGCGGACGGCGCACTGGATGATTCCGTCGTCGGCATAGCCCTCGGAACCGACTGCGTCTTTGTGTTCCGGAATCCCGAAGAGAATGACCATGCGCACGCCAGCCGCAAGCAGCTCCTCACAGGCTTCGACCAGCACATCAATCGACATCTGGTAGTTGCCGGGCATGGACGAAATCGGGTTGCGGACACCTTTCCCGGGGCGGACGAACAGCGGCATGATGAAATCGTTCGCACTGAGGGCAGTCTCCGCGAGCATCTCTCGAAGTGCGGAGGACTGGCGCAGCCGCCGCATGCGCGTTACGGGGAAACTCATAGACCGATCTCCTCATCCGTCAGATAGCAGGCAGGATCGCATGCCCAGACATCCCCGGTAACCGCCTCGGCACGGACTCGGAAATTGCCGTTGCAGACCGTGAGCCATTTGCACGCCGCGCAACGCCCCTTCAAGTGTGTCTTCCGTTCGCGGAGCTGGTTGAGCAGCTCGTCGTCTGTGCCGGTCCATATTTGGCTGAACGGCTTGTCGCGTACGTTTCCCGGGGAGTAGTGACGCCAGAACTGGTCAAAGTGCACAGCCCCGTCCCAGCTTACGCAACCAATACCGAGTCCCGTACTGTTCCCACCATTCATCTTCAGCAGCTTCAGGACATCAGCTGCGCGTTCCGGGTCTTCTTTCAGCAGGCGCACATAGAGGTAGGGACCATCGCAGTGGTTGTCTACAGTGAGCACCTCGATAGGCCGGCCTGAGTTGTGCAGTTCCCGCGTACGATCCATGAGGAGGTCGACGACGTCCCTCGTCTGTGCGTGAGAGAGGTCGTCATCGGTCATGCGCGTGCCTCGGCCGGCGTAGACAAGGTGGTAAAAGCACACGCGCGGGATTCCTTCGTCTCGGATCAGGTCAAAAATACCGTTCACATCCGCCAGATTGCGGGCGTTGATCGTGAACCGCAGCCCCACTTTGATGCCGGCTCTCTGACAGGCCCGAATGCCAGAAAGCGCACGTCCGAACGCTCCGGGGATGCCGCGGAAGCGATCGTTTGTCTCTTCCAGACCATCCAGACTCACTCCGACGTAAGACAGTTGGGCATCCTTGAGTTTCATGGCCAACTCATCGTCGATCAGCGTCCCGTTGGTCGAGACAACAGCTCGAAGTCCTCGGCTGCGTGCATAGGTGATCAGCTCAAGAATGTCCGGACGCATCAGGGGCTCGCCGCCCGAGAAGAGCAGCACGGGAACACCGAACTCGGCCAAATCGTCGATGAGCCGGATGCCTTCCTCATGCGTCAGCTCGCCGGTGTACTCACAGTCGCGTGAATGGGAGTAACAGTGCACACAGCGCAGGTTGCAGCGCTGGCCGACGTTCCAGACGACCACGGGCCGCTTGTCCTTTGAGAACTGCAGCAGATGCGACGGCAAGCGTTTGGAGTGGCGGCCATAGCGCAGCGGATCCGATGCTTCGACTGTGCCGCAGTAGAGTTTTGAGATGCCGATCAAATCTTGTCTCCGGTAACGGTTCAGCTGCCGATTGGCGATTGCCTGCTGCTGATTGGCAACTGCCTTCCGCCTTCAGCCCACCAATGCCTCCACCACTCCCGCTGGCGTGTGCGTTGTTGCTTCGACGGCGATTTCGAGCCCAAGTTCCCGCAGCGCACGCGATGTTTCGGGACCAATGCTGACATGGGCCGGCCGGGTCGGGACGGCGCCCAAGTGCTCCTGACAGAGCGCGGCGTAGTTTGCGGCGGTTGATGCACTGGTGAATGTGACGGTGTCGATCGTGCCCTCCCGGAGGCGACTTAGGACAGCTTCTTCGGGGGTGCCGGGCACGGTCCGATAGGCTGTCACTTCAGACACTTCGGCAGCTCCGGCTTCGGCCAACGCTTCAGGTAGAGCGGCCGGTGCGATGTCTGCGCGCGGCAGCAGAAAGCGCTGCCCGTGGACGAGTCCCTGATCCACAAGCGTCTGAATCAAGCTCCGCGAAGTGAACTGCTCAGGGACGACATCGGGGATGAGTCCGTGTTGCCGGAGGGATGTAGCTGTAGCGGAGCCGATGGCAGCGATACGGCATCCTCCGAATGCGCGTGTATCCAGACCAAGCTGTGAGAGCGCAGCAAACACGTGCGCGACGCCATTGCCGCTGGTGAAGAGCACCCAATCCACGCTGTTGAGGTCCTGGAGAGCGGTCTCGAGCGGCGCGGCATCGGTTGGCGGAGCGATGGCGATGCTGGGCAGACGCAGGACCTCAGCGCCCAGGGCGCGCAACTGTGCTTCCATGGAGGTCAGCTGGGGGAGAGGCCGTGTGATGGCAACGGTCTTGCCGAACAGAGGGAGGCACTCGAACCAACCCATCTGTTCCCGGAGTTCGACCACGTCACCAACCAGGATCATGGCTGGCGGCTTCAGTCCGTTCTGCTCGACCTTGTCTGCGATGTTCGCAAGGGTGCCCGTCAAGGTTCGCTGGGTTGGGAGCGTGCCGTGTCGGATCACTGCAACCGGGGTGTTGCTCGCTCGGCCGTTCTCCCGTAGTTCTGCCGCGATGCGCGGCAGTTGCCCCACCCCCATGTAGAACGCGAGAGTGCCGCCGCCCCGGGCAAGAGATGCCCAATCGATCCGACTCTCGCTTTTTGTCGGGTCCTCGTGGCCGGTCACCAGCGTGAGCACGGAGTTGCACGTGCGATCTGTGACCGGGATTCCTGCGTAGGCGCCGGCTGCGATGGCAGCTGTCACGCCGGGGACGACCTCAAATGGCACCCCTGCTTCAGCCAGTGCCCGTGCTTCTTCTCCGCCACGGCCGAAGACGAAGGGGTCCCCCCCTTTGAGGCGGACGACTGTGTCCCCCGCCTGTCCACGGGCCACGAGACGTTCACATATTTGGTCCTGAGGCATGCTGTGGCGCCCGGCTTTCTTGCCGACATACAGACGTTCTGCTTCCGCTGGTGCGAGGTCGAGAAGCACGGGATTGGCCAGGTAGTCGTAGATAACGCAGTCGCATCGGCGCAGACAGTCGGCCCCTTTGAGGGTGAGCAACCCCGGGTCTCCCGGGCCGGCGCCAACCAGGTAGACCTTGCCTGTTTTGTTCGTCTGGTTACTCATGTGGTTTTGTCCGTGTGAGCCCTGATCAGCCGCCGTCCTGGGAAGGGACTATGGTGGGACAGGGCACCGGGGTGATTCTTCTTTCGTAAGCTGTTCCGCCATAGGCTGTTGGGGCGATGGCGGCGCGCCCATGCGCGCCATGCCAGAGTGCAAAGCATGTGAGGAGAACGACTGATACTGATAGGAACTTGCTTTCCGACTGCGGGGAGGAAGATAGCTGGGGCTGGCGGATCAAGCAAAGGACTGGGTTAGAAATGTGTCAGGGCAGGTCCAGCCGTTCGGGAGGCAAATGCAGGCCAAATCTGGCGTTTCGGGGCGAGCTTCCCCGTGCCCTCCGGCTTGTGAACTCAGAGGGCCATGAGGAACTCGTCGGTGTCGACGTACTGCAACTCGAGGTCGAGCTGCGTAGGTCCGGGTGCCGGCGGCGCGCGTGAGGTGGGGCGGTCCCACAGTCCACGATGCCTGAGGATGCGCTCGACCACATCGGGCTGGTCCCGGCGCTCGATGACGGCGATGATTTCCATCTCGCCGCCGCAGTTCGGACAGCGAAGAGGGTCGACTTCGTAGACGCGCTTGTTCAACGCCGCCCATCGCGTACGGCGCAGCTTCCGGTATGGGGTGTCCTCGTCGTCGATGGGGTCTCCTCGGTTTCGCCGGATGCGGTGCTCGCAGCCTTTCTCCTCATCAGGGCGGACAGAATGGCAGCCGCCCTTTTGGGGGACATCGAGAACGCAAACGGCAACAGCAACCGCGCATCGATTGATTCGGTAGGCCTCCACGTGATCGCCCTGTCTGTATTGGGTCTGTATTTGGTGCTCGCCTCCCTCCCGGCAATGCTCCAGTCGGTATCCCAGCTGTCGGCCGTGATGGGCCAGCTGGGGCCGCAGATGCTCAAGACTCAGTTGCCTCGGCTCGCGGGCCAGTTCCTCAAAAGAAGACGATGATGACCGGTTTTCTGAGCGCTGAAGGCGCGGTCGCATACCAGCCCAGGGCACAGCGCAGCGACGCCTTGGGTATGGTGAGGTAGATTGGTCTTGCCCTGTAGGGGCGCCGCATAGCCTCTGCGGCCGCGGTCGCGGTGGTGGGGACTATGCGGGGCGCTGTTGGCGCAGAAGACGAAAGACGGGAGAACGAGCCAGATTCACGGGACTGTCGAAGCGCCAGCCCCGTGATCTGCGTGTTCGCACAGAAAGGAAGAGACCATGAAGGCAATTCGACAGGTTGGCTCTCTGGCGTTTGTGGTTGGGTTGTTCACCGCTGTGTTCGCAGGGATACCATGGCACGTCGTCGTCGCCACCGATCCA
>Ga0209045_1000793_pt1 | contig 33882 bp, 16 predicted proteins | sample SaaInlLV_10m_DNA_4_FD_184664 | JGI IMG/M metagenome (GOLD analysis project Ga0209045, IMG submission 184664) | Marine microbial communities from expanding oxygen minimum zones in the Saanich Inlet - Saanich Inlet SI072_LV_200m_DNA (SPAdes) (version 2) | ecosystem: Environmental > Aquatic >...
TGACTCGAGCGGCGTGCCGGTCGAGTCATGCCTGCGATGGTGCCTCCGCAAACACAGGGAGCCACCTGCGTGTCCCCATGAGATTGCTTTCCTGCGGTGAGAGCCCTGATGGCCTTGAACCAGCCCTTTCTTCACGGTAGCACCGAGTCCATCCCCGTAGAGCTGTTCGGGACGGCACAGGACGCACAGCCCAAATGGGCACGTGCCCTCTGTCAGACGGTCGAGAACGCCGCTGAGAAGGGTGCCGTGGCCAATCTCCGCTTGAGAAAGGACTACCTTAAATCCGTCCTGTTTCGCGCAAGTATAGACTGCGGCGTGCCATGGAGCTCCGAGTTGGTGAGAATGGTCGATCTGATCAGATCCACCGACAGGCCGTGCAGGCCTGACAATCACCGGTACTTTCGCGGGGGTGGGGTCGTCGCGGGGAAACGGAAGAAACGTCGGTACGTAAACGGTACGAAATCAACAAGATAGTGGTGATTTGGGATGGGCTTTGAGCACGCGGAAGGTTGGGGATCGTCCCCGACCGCCGTGCCTTTTCCCCTCGGCCTGTAAGACGGTCGCTGTGGACATCGCCCCTCCAAGGGGGGAACGGTCTTCCTGGAGGGCGTGTCGCCCCCGACCGCCGGGTTTCCGTACAGGCACTAACGTGGGGCACGGCCGCCGGGGACGCCGACCTCCCAAGAGCGTTCCCGGGGCAAAGACGTGCTGGAGAGCGGGGTGTCTCTTTCCGGTGAAACCCTTGGCCGGGCTCAGGGCTCTGGAGCGCACACACACGTGCCGAGACGGCGCAACGGCCTATTCTCCGTGGGAAAGCCAGCCCCGCGCTGTGCCGACAATGCGTCTGCTCAACGCGATTACATGCAAAGGGCGCGTCCACACGATGTGTGACGCGCCCAGCAAAGAAGTGTTTGGTTCAGACCAATCAGGCCGGAATAGAGACCTCAAAATCCACAGTGTCGTTCTCAAGCATGCCGTGAAGCTTGGCAAGGGCCTGATTCTGGATCTGACGAATCCGTTCACGGGTCCGCCCGATGACCCAGCTGACCTCCTCCAGAGTGTGCCTGCGTTCTCCATTCAGCCCAAACCGTAGACGCAAAATCTGCCGTTCACGGTCGTCAAGTCGATCCAGCAGTCGGAGTACGTGCCCCATCGTCTGGCTGTGTTCCACCGCTTCATCCGGCATGACAGCGGCAGAATCCGGCACCAGGTCACTGAAATCTCCCCGCTCCCCGTCACGAATCGGCGCGTCCAGCGAGATGGTGTGTGTGCTCACGCTGCGAAGACCGGCGACTGTGCGCTCCGTCAACTCGACCTCCTCAGCAATCTCAGCATCCGTCGGTTCCCGTTGATGCCGATCCCTGAGCTTGGTCTGGGCAGTCTGAATCTTGCCGATCTTGCTGGCCGACTGTACCGGGACACGAATCGTTCGGGACTGATTTGCCAGGGCACGGCGCATGGCCTGCTTGATCCACCACGCAGCATAGCTGCTCAGTTTGGCGCCCTTTGAAGGGTCGAATTTCTCTACCGCCCGAACCAGCCCGATGTTCCCCTCTGAGATCAAATCCAGCAACGGTAACCCTCGGCCCTTGAAATCATGCGCAATCTTCACAACCAACCGCAGATTGCTGCGGATCAGCTTCTGGCGAGCCTCTTCAGAGCCCTTATCTATCTCCGCAGCAAGCTCAATCTCTTCTTGACGCGTCACCAGCGAGTACTGGCCAATCCGCTCCATGTAGAGCTTCATCGTGTCGTGATCAGATGTCATAATTCCGTCCGCTTTAACGGGCATTGCCACACTGCCACGAGACAGGGGGGCGGAGCGGCCAGGCAGAAAGGCCTTCACACCACCGCGGCAGTTGCGTCTCGCCGGCGGCCTCCCTTCACCCACCTGACATCTCCCGACATCAGGCAGAAAACTGCCGACTGAGCCCTAATGAAACACCACGCGACATCGCATTGGGAAGGAAGATGGTAGCACGCTGCAACTCGCTCTGTACGGGCGGCGTGACCGACCACTCTCCACGTTTCCCTCGTCCGTCACTCAAATCCTCGGCAAGTGCAGGAGACCGGCCCGCCGGACGCACGCCTACAGGAACGCGTCCGTACGTCAAACCTACTAATCCCAGCCGCCACACACATGGCCCCGGGAGTGCCCGGCAGACGTCACCGAAGATGTAAAGACAACAATCTACGCTAGCTCTCTACCCTTCAGATTCAACCCCTGCAAGTCATCTTCTCCGCACAATTTGCCGGTCTGGGCAGGAACATGGTGAGTCAGTGTCATCACGTACTTCGGGAAACAGCAGGCAGGACCATAGAGCCACTCCGTGCTTCTGGCTCTCACGGAGATGGGGTCGCGGCATGGCAACCCCTCACGCATTCCCAAGAGACACATTGTGAAAGGCAGGGCCATCCAGCGCCCCGTCCGCCAGTGCAGCGGCAAAAGAAAGTGAAACCACGAGCTCGGGCGTCCCTACTCACGAACCAACCTGACGAATAATCCAGGTTAGGGGGCGGTGCTGTCGAGCGCGGCAGCCAGCAATTCGGGAACCGCACGCCCGTCCCCCCGCCCCTTCCCCTGGTCAGGGAAGCGGAACGTGCGTATCTTCTCCGCTCTCAGTCCAGCAGGGGTCAAGGTGTCCAGGAATGAGTCCCAGGCGTCGCGATCGGCAGAGCTCAACTGGCTTGCTTTGAAGGTGTATTCCAGGAGAGGGTCCCCTTCCAGAACGGTTCTGCCGAAGTGTTTCACCTGGAAGGTTGAATCGGGGACGGTCCAGAAGGCATAGCAGCAGGTCGGAAGGCGTTCCACACTGTTGATCGGGCCAGACCAGAGAACGTTCGACGTATCCGCGTCCCAATGCCCGTTCGTCTCGACGGGTTCACTCGGGCATGCGAGTGTAACCTCCAGGCGCCCGGGCGCGCCAACGTCAGGCGAGGAGAGTATCGCCGTGAACAGCCCACCGATGACGGCCAGAGAATCAGGGGGCGGAAGTTGAGGATTGCCCTGTCGTTTCTCTTCCCACGCATCGATGAAGGGGGCCCACTCCGGAAGCGTCTCAAGGTAGTCCCGGAGCCCGGCGAGCGGAGTATCCGAGCCCAACAATGACCGCAAGCTCGACATCACTTCCGTGCCTGGAAAACGCTCCCCGGTTCTGGTCTCAAGCATGAGTTTGAGTTCCGCCGCGATCCATCTCTCCTTCTGTTCGGCGGACGAGGCATCCATCTGCGCCCAGAGCCGTGCCTGTACGGGCAGTTGGGAAGGCGTGATATAGCCCCGCTCCATGAGAGCATGGAGCAACCGGAACAGGGTCTGATTCAGAGCATTCTTCCCACCGTCCCGTGTACTGCAGTCACTGCATTCTCCAGGGATGGCCAGGCGACACGAAATCCAGTAGAGCGCCAGGTTACGGAGATCTCGGCGCACGTCCCTATCCAGGAATGCCCGGAGCTCAGCCCAGCCGGCTCGGCCATTCATCTCGGCGTCAAGCCAGGTCAGCATAATGTCCATCAACCGGTCAGCCGCCCCGAGCTGTCGATCCTGGCGTTCGGCAAAATCATCACTGCCGCGGAATCGCTCGGAATAGGCAAAGGACGTGCCCATCCGGGTCGCGTACTGAGCGTACCACCCTGCCCCGCCGATGTCATCAGGCATCCACTGGTCCACGATGCCGGCAAACGCATACTTCCGCGCCTCGGAGACCGGAGCCGCCTGTTCGTAGGCATTGGCGATGCGCTTGAGTTCCTCCGCCGGGAAAGGCTTCACCGGCTTCCCTTCCACATCAGGATCCCAGCGCCAACAGGTCAACTCCCGCACCAAACCGCTGCCTTCTTGACGCAGAGCCACCTCATACACGTTCTCGTCGCACCCACACAGCGCCAGACACATACACACGGGAAGAGAGCACAGTAGAAAACGCATCGACTTTGTCCTCATCACACGGCCCCGTACTTCTCCGGGGCGGGCATGGGTACCGGGAGCTTCTCAGGCGTCGTCTCCCGCCAGTGTTGGAGTCTTCGTCTGAGAGTGTCGACGGTACCCGAATTTGCGGGCTCGTCCACAACATTGTCAAGCTCCCAGGGATCGTTCGCAAGGTGGTACAGCTCATCCGTATCACCCATGGGGTCGTGGATGTACTTCCAGTCCTGCGTCCGTATCATCGCCCGTTCTCCGGCGGCTTCCCGCCACTGCAGTGAACGGATCAACGCCTTGCGCCCGTGTGGCTGAGACAGTTGGGCCAGATCAGTCCCACGGAAAGGCGCTCCACCCGCCCCGTACTCCGCGAAGACGGCATCTTGCCGCGGGGCTGAGACGATCGGCGGCAGGCCGACGCCCTGCATCTCATCCGGGACGTCAATGTCCTGCAATTGGAGCACGGTGGGAACAACGTCCATCAAGCTGACCATGCTCTCATCACGGAGTCCTTCCGGAACGCGCCCGGGGCAGGAGACTATCAGGGGGACATGCGTTAGCGAATCGTAGAACAATCCGCCTTTGCACTGCATGCCATGCTCACCCATAAAGTCCCCATGGTCGGCACAGAACACCACGATCGTGTTCTCTCGCAACGCCAACTCGTCAAGCTTCCGGAGAATCCGGCCGACGCTGTCATCCACGAATCGAACCATCGCGTGGTAAATGCGAATCAGATCCAGGACATCTTCCCGGGGCACATCCCTGAGCCCAATCATCTCGTGGAGCACACGATTCCGCTCCGGCCAACGGTCGTCCGAAAACTCGTCCTCCCGCTGTGGAGTCATCTCCACGGTTTCCGCCTCAATCTGCTCGTAATATGTCCGCGGGACGTCCCACGGCTCATGGGGATCGGGGAACGACACCCACAGGGCAAAAGGCGCGTGACCGTGATGCTCGAGGAAACGCTCAGTTTGCCCCGTAATCAGTCCCGAAGAGTAATCATCGAGTGGATGATCAGTGACGGCGCAGGCAAACTTCGGATTCCTGAATGTCTGCTGCCGCCGCGTCTCATGGGCCGCTCGAATCGCTTCCATCGGTCTGAACCACGGCATGCCTTTTGATGGGGCACCGGGAGGAACACCGACATGGGATATCTCGCACCATGTGTCAAAACAGTCCAGGTCACGGTCGTGATTGAAACAGTGGTTCTTCCCGATCAGTCCCGTGTGATACCCCGCTTCCCGCCAGAGGCGGAAAGCATGCCGCTGTCCCTCCGGCATCAGAATTTCATTGCGGCGTGCCCCATGCGTTCGTGAATACTGACTGCTCCACAACGACACCCGGGCAGGTACGCACAGAGCATGCGGTGTGAAGGCATTTTCATACAGAACACCTTCCGCTGCCAGTCTTGCCAAAGCAGGGGTTTGGCAAAATGAACTTCCCTGGAGGTGGGTGGCGTTGGCCTTTAGTTGGTCCGCCATGATCACAAGAACATTCGGGTTGGCTTGGTCCATATTCAGCCACTTTCAGCTCGTCTTATGTCCAGATCAGAACTGTCTATCGGTCGTCTTTTGCCGGAATCGCTGCCGAGAAGGCCTGTTCTTCATTCAGAGAGCCCGAAGAATGGCTGTCAGGGCACCTGCGACGACGATGGTAAACGCAAGCCGTCGGAAGCGTTGCTGCGATACGTGAGGCGATAGCCGAATGCCAAGAAAGTACCCTCCAAGAACGCCGGGCAGCGAGGTTAACCCCATACCCAACGTCTGGCTGTTAAGCAGGCTGTAGCCACTGCACAACAAGGTCTGGTAGGTGTTGAGGATCAGAAAGTAGCCAACTAAGTCGGCCCGCAGGCTTTGCCACTCCCACTCCTGCTTCAACCCGAACAGTACAACAGGTGGCCCGGGAATGCCGCAGCTTCCCCCAAGAGTGCCGCTTAGCAGCCCGACCAGGGGTTGCCATGCGCGTTCATGTTTTAAGGGACGCCCGGGCTTCACCAACAGCATAGCGCAAAGCCCCAGCGTTACGTAGCCGATGGCTCCCCGCATGATGTCGCTGGGAACGGTTGCCAGCAGCTGGACCCCAACCGTCATGCCGACGGCCGCCCCGGCAAACAACCAGATGAGTCGTCGAAGCGACATGTGACGACGGTAGCGGCAGGCCAGAAGAACAGCTAACGGCATCCAAGCAACCAGAACGCAGGGAATCGCCTCGGCAGGGGGCAGCAAGGCAACAGCGAACGGTACAGCAATCAGGGCGAATCCGAACCCGGACAACGTCGCAATCGTTCCCGCGATGAGGAAGACGAGGTTGAGCCCAATCAGTGTGGTGAGTTCGGGCATATCGCTCCAAGGCATTGAGGACGGCAAGAAGACGTTCACATCCAGGGGCGGCGGAGAAGCCCCAGAGACAACGGAGAAGCAACTCCAGGTCACTGAGTGCTTTTTCTGAGAGACAGCTGCAAAAATAGCCTTGGGTAGATACAGGTGCAACGACTCCAAGTGCGTCGCGACCTGCCGGTGGCCCTGTCTTCGGCCAGTCGGACGCCTTTTGTTGGGGCTGATCACACCAGTTCAGAAATATCTCCCGTCGCCGCGGCTTTGGTTTACAGCGTTAGCTTTCGTGTCATTATAGAGGTCGGCTGACACATGTCATCCCCAAACAAGTGGTGCGGTCGGTCATCCCAGCCTGCTCTGCTGCCCTACGCCAGTGGTTGGGCTGGGCCCAGGAATTCGTTGGTTTGGAAGGGAAAAACTATGTTTATTGACAGTCATGCACACGCCTACAGAAAACCGACTCCGGGTGTCGTTGGTTTCTGCACTGCAGAGCAAGTGATTGAGCGCTATGACGCAGCCGATATCGAGAGAGGCGCATTGCTCCCGATTGTCAGCCCGGAGATCTATATGCCGCAGGCCAATGAGGACATCCTCGAAATGGCGGAAAACTATCCGGACCGACTCTTCCCGTTCTGTAACATCGACCCACGTGCGCTGACCAACTCAGTGGATGCCCCACTTGACAAGCTCCTGCGCCATTACCGCGACCAGGGCTGCAAAGGCGTGGGCGAGATCATGCTCAATGTCCCCATGCGAGACCCGATGGTTCAGAACCTATTCAAGCACGCACAGGATGTCGGGCTTCCGGTCACGTTCGACGGCTCAGATCAAGTCGGCGGTGACTTTGGCCTGTACGATGACCCAGGACTGCCACAGCTGGAACACAGTTTGCAGCGCTTCCCCAACCTCACCATGATTGCGCACGGGCCGGTGTTCTGGACCGAGATAGCCCCATTGATCACACCGGCAGAACGCAAACCGCCATTCTTCCCCCACGGCGGCCAGACCCCCTGGCCCCGGCCAACCGGGCCGATCGAACAGGAAGGCGTCGTGCCCACGTTGTTCCGGCGGTACGGCAACCTTTACGGCGAACTGTCAGATGCGGCCGGCCCGCTCGCACGCGATCCGGAGTATGGTGCCAAACTCCTCACGGAATTTCAGGATCGTCTCCTCTTCGGCACCGATCTCTGCGGCTTCAGCATGCCCTTCCGGTCGCGCGAGCTGCTCCTGGAATGGCGTGCAGAAGGCAGGATCAGCGAGGGCGTCTTCCAGAAGATCGCCAGAGAGAATGCGATCAAACTGTTCGGCCTGAAGTAGCCCTGCACGTAGAGCAATGGAGTGCCGTTCTTCCTGCTCATCTTGGTGGCACTCCATCCTATAAGCAGCACATCCAACGATGTGTCAACGAACAAGAAGCAGATGCCAGGATCCGAGGATGTCCGGAAGAGGATCGGTGGACGATTACGGCGACGATTAGGGTGGACGATTGGGTGTCCGGATTCCGGCATCGTGTGCCGCAGTCGTGAACCGTAATCGTCGCCCGTGATCGTGAACCGAAAAAGGACGGACCACATATCAAGTTGCTTCTGCGGACCTCGCAGAACTCGACCGCAGAGCACGTCGATGTGTTTCGTGCTCAAATCGGGTGCTGTGTCAGGCGAGTTTCTCCTCCCGGCCCAACCCCATGGAGCGCCGGTTTTCCCAAACCGGCCTGGCCGCTTACGGAGGAGCGGCACCCCCAACGATGTGTTTCGTGCTCAAATCGGGTGTTGTTTCAGGCGAGCTTGTCCTGCCGGCTCAACACCATGGAGCGCCGGTTTTCCCAAGCCGACCTGGCCGCCTACTGAGCCGCCAAGCCTGCGCGAATCACGACTGCCCCCACACTGCCGGCAAGACCGTCGGGGAAGGAAACCGTGATCGTGTTCGTAGCCTTGACCGAGGCAGGATCCAGGTGAATGATCTTGCAGGAGGCGTATTCCTGTCCAGCCTGCGTCAGCCGTTCGGCACACCCTTCCACAGGAACTCCCAGTCGGGTACCGTTGAGGATGACGTCGACATCCCATCCCGCATCGGCTGGACGGCTGACGCCGATCCGCAATGTCGCGTAGCGCAGTTGCTCCGCTTGCGGAACGTGAACGACAAAGTCCGCTTCCTCGGCAACGGGCGTGCCGATTCGGTCTCCGTAGCAGGGAACTTCGTTCACCGCCGAGCGCGCCTTCAGCGCCCCCCCGTATTCAGCCCTGATAACCGCCGTCTCTCGAGCCCCCAAAGCGACGTCGTCAGAGGCCGTGAGTGGCCCTTCAGCAAGGAAGGGAGTGTAGTTGGGATTGCGCCCGAAACGCCGGATGATGGCATCCCGCGGCACGGGCATGTCAAGAGATACACGCTTGTCCAACCCCGAGAGATTGTTCAGGACGACGAAGAGCGTACTACCATCGACGAACGCCCGCATCTGGATATCCGGGTCCGGGCATGTCCCCACCACGCGGTGCCCCTTCAGATCACGCAACAATTGGTAGAAAAATATCTTCTTCGTCGCGACCCAGTCTGACTTATCCGTGTAGTTACGGGGTACGTACAGCACAGCGTAGTACTTCGGGTTCCAGCCCATTGCGTTGAGCAAAATGAAGGGCACGGCCTTTCGGACGGTCTGCGGATGGTCCATGAAAACGAGCGTGTTGGCGATCACGCTGCTCACCATGTTGAAATCGTCGATGGCGCGCTTCCTCATTTCCCATTCGAAGCCGGTCTCCGTGAATTGCTCCGCGGCCAACTTCTCGACCAGCTCGTCAGCCCCGTACCCACCATGCTCGCTCAAGACGACCCCAATCTCCTTCCCATAGGTATTCACGGTGTAGTTCTGCACCAAGTCGAGCACGGATTCCAACGGCAGGCCGCTCGTGATTCGGCCGCCAAATGTCCCGTTTTCATCACGCAGGAAGTCGTAGGAGTGGAACGAGTAGAAGTCCAACTCACAACGGGTGTTGTCGATGAACCCCCTCAACCCGTCGAAGGCCTTGTACTGCTTCTTATAGAAGTAGGCGACCGACATGCAGGGCCCGCCGACGAGCACCCCCGGGACCTCCTGATGCACGACCTCCATTGTCCGCGTATGCCAGGAGGACAGATGCTCTCCTCCCCAGTAGGACCAGTGCGGCTCATTTACCGGCTCGTAGTACGCCGGTCGGTCGAAGTCCGTGAAGCCACAGCGCAGGGTTGCGGCCGACAACCTCGCGGCAGCCTCAATGTTCTCCGGCAGGTATTCGCCTTTCTCTTCCCGGGCAGTCTGCTCGGACAGGTGTTTTCCCATGAATTCGGGGAACGAGTTGTGGTTCCCATGGGCAGCGACATCCAATCGACCGCTCATATCACGGCGGAACGCGTCACCCGGCTCTCTCAGACGGACGGCCAGCTTCCCCGCCAGGTAACCCTCATCCACGAAGCCAGGGCGGGCCGGATCTTCTTTGATCGCCTTGTACCAGCGATCAAGCCCTTTGACGACCCCGAGCCTTCGCCCAAAGGTGATGCCGTTCTCCTTGACCAGAAAATCGTACCGCTCCTTCGATTGGCAGCGCTCATCAAAACTGCTCCCTGCATCGCAGAGCCCGAAGTAAGCATCACGGTTGAGTTCGCTGATCCCCCTGATCCCTCTAACACAATACGGATCAATGCTGATAGAGGTGGCCTCCCGCACCTGCGCTCTGTCAGGCCCTGGGCCCCGCGTTTGGCACCCAACCAACCCGGACGCGGCCGCCAGCGCCAGACAAGACATACATATGGATCTCAAAGGTCAACTCCCTATTCTCTTGCCCATCCGGCTCCGCAAGAGGCAATTTTCGTAGCCGTTAGGCTGCGTTTTCTCAGCAGTGGCAGGCCGGCTGGCGATGCACACGTTGAAGGAAAATAGCGTGGGGGCGACCGGGCCGCAATGGTCTCAGAAGCGGTCCGACAGCACGGCCATTCGCGGTAGCCGCCCTGCTTTGGCAATGACAGAACGTAAGCTATTGTGCAGGTCAGCAGGGGCACAATGGCCTCAAGATACCTGTCCGCGGCGCGATAGCCGGCCGCTCACACATAGCGTCGTCGGGAGAAGACATATGCTGAAGATCGCCGTGATCGGCGCGGGAAGCGTCGCCTTAGCCAAGAAGATCGTCCATGACACCACTCCGGATTGGGCCCGTCCATCATGAAGACCAGCCGCCTCCGAACCGTGTTCGCCTGCCTCGGGCTGGCCGTATTGAGCCCCAGCACAGGGGCAGCAGACGGGGTGACATTTGCCTTCGACTCCGACCTTGCCGGGGCGCCCCCGCAGGGCGTGCTTTCGTCCGGCATTGGCAGAGCGTCGTCAGTGACAGTGGTTCAGGATGAGATCAGAGCAGCAGGCGATCTCTCCGTAGAATTCAGAGCGTCAGGCGAGGATGACCAGCCGCGCCTGGCCGTGCTTGGTCCAGACGGTGGCTTCCCACGTGCCGGCTCCATTTTCTTCGATCTGGTGGCTAAGGAGAACCCAATCCACGGCGCCTTCCACATGAAGGGGTTGACCAGCGAAAATCGCACAGCGTTCCACTTCCTGATCACAGCCGACGGGGCCGCGGCTCTGCGCACGGCCGAGGGTGACACCCCCTTCGCCACATACATCCCACAGCAATGGTATATCCAGCGTCTCGACTATGATCTGACCAAGGGAGAGTACTCCATCGTCCTGGACTGCTATTATGCGTCGGGCGTCACCAGGACTCTCAGCCTCAACGCCGGAGAGACATTCGAGAAGATCGTCTTTCAGGGCGAGAGTACTGTGCCATCGCGGTTCTGCCTGGATTCCGTACGGCTCTTCACGGCCGAAGGGAAACGGAGAGCCGAAGCGCTCCCACTGGGCTCCCTCTCCCGCAAGATCCGCTGGGAAACGCCACTCGCCGGCCCCACCCCCGCGGCGATCATCTATCCCTCGGAAATGGAAGGCGGATGGGAATGCGCCCGCAAGCTCCGGGATGCTTTGGAAGCGAAGCTGGGGAAGCGTCTCGCGTGTCTGTCCGACCGAACCGTAACCGATGCCGACACGTGGCTCTTGAAGGACAGGTACCTCTCCATCCCGATGATCGCCCTCGGCAACGCGGCCGACAGCCGAGTCATTTATGCGTTGAGTACGCGATTCCTTGCTCGAAGCAATCACGTGTGGCCGGGCCGTGACCGGTTCTGCAACCGGGCCGTATTGGAGCCCTTCAGGAAGGACGTCAACCACATCCTTCTGGAAGCGAGCACGGTCGGAGGATTGAGGGCTGCTGTCGACTCCTTTGGTGCACGCATCGCCTCACTCGAAGGTGAGGCCTTTGCTGTGCCGTACTTTAGAGATCTGGGCGCTGCCACAGGCGAGTGGAAGGAGAAACTGTTCAAGAGGAGTGGGTTGGACCTGAGCAAACCCGTAGAGGACATCAAGGAGCAGATTCTACGGAAATACGGCAAGACAGTCATCGTGCGGCCGGGTGGTGTCTACTGCTACCCCGCCTGGGATTGGCTGAACGGGTATAGCGTCGAGGCCGCCAAGTACGCATCGGCAGTCCTACTTATCCTGCTTGACCGGCTTGGACCCGATCGTTTTTACGGCGGCCACTACAACTTCGACAGGGCCTTCAAGGCCTGGCAGATCTGCTTCACCAGCGGCGCCGTGCCGGAGAAGATCATCAATCGTGCCGAGGCAGCCATGGTTCAGCAGGCTGCGTACCCGCAGGACTACCATGCAAGCAGCCTCCGCACCCACGCAGGGAAACGGATCGCGCGGCACGCAGACAGGCACATGATCTCGTCGCTCTCAAACTACCTGTGCGGCACCGACTATGTCCTCTCCCACTGCCGTCTGAACCCGATGACCGAAGCAATGGTCACCGAGTATGACCGAGCCTATCGCCGCATCGCCCGGCGCTTCATCGATTCCTTCCGCTGCAACAATGTGACCAGTGAATCCGGCGACTCTGCCGTCTGCGTTCTGAACATGATGGCACTAACGGGAAACTTGGAATACGTGCGGAGTGGTACTCTGGCCCGAGCCGTCGACAACCTGATCGCCAGCGTCAACAACTTCGGCAGTTACACGGGAGAAGGCCCCTACATTGGCTCCTACACGCTGACCTCCAGATGCACAGGCAAGTCGCTCGCCAACGCCGCTGCGTTCTACTACCGGGACCCGCGTTACCGCTGGGTGTCCCAGAACGTGAAAGCTCAAGCGTGCTGTGTGGCCCACGAGAATCCCGTGTTCGAACAAGCAGGGACCGAGCAGTTCCCAGACCAATATCTCGGCGTCCGCGCCCTCCCCTTCGATAGCCGCATCTTCCGCGCACTCGAGACCCCCGAACCGTTGCCGGGCAACTGGGGAACCCTGAAGTGCGTGCCGACCGGCCTCCCGGCCGAGGACCTCTTTGACCGCGCCTTCTTTCGAGACGGGTTTGAGCCGCAGGATGCGTTCCTCAGCCTCATGGGTACGCAGCTCACCTCGTCCCATCAGATGCTTCACTCGAACGCCATCATCCAGTACACCGATCTGGGGAAAATCCTCCTATACACGCACGCTCAACTCACCGACGGATGGGTGCGGAACACGCTCTCGGCGAGCAATGGTCAGCCCGCAACCCCGACCTTCGCGTGCCGCCGGAAAGCGTTGATCAACTCGGAAGATGTGTCAGCCATCAGCTCGGTCTGCCCAAACAACGGCAACACCGAGTGGACTCGGACACTGATCCACCGCCGCGGGCACTATTTCGTGGCGCTCGATCGCGCCGACGCCCTGGATGGAGGCGACTACACATTCACCTGCAGGTGGCGAACCCTCTTCCCACAGCAACTCCGTAACGGCATCTGCACCGTGGATGCCGGCGACGGGGTCACGCTGGACGTCGTCAACGCAGTACCCGTGCCGCAGCACAGCGTGCGCACCGAGCCGGACGGCACAACCCGCCCCTATCTCCTCTCCCAATACCAGAAGGCAAACCTGCAGCGAGGCGACGGCGTGAGCTTCAAGAACCTGTTCTATGCACGCAGCCCGGAGCGACCTGACCGTTGCTCGGTCAGAGCCGCTGGTGAGAACGCCGTGATGGTGCACGGGAAAGGCAACGATTGGGAGGAACTCGCCCTCATCGGCGCAGGTGCGAGCCCCGGAGCCCTGAAGTCACTCAAGATCGAGGCCGACATCTTCTATGCAACGGCCACTCAGATCGTCGCCGCCAATTGCCGGAAGCTCGAGATCGCGGGGACGTCGGCCTTGCTCCCGGACAACGTCGGCGGCAACACGACACGTGCTCTTGACCGGGCAGAGGTCGGGGCGGAACTGTCTGCGTTCTTCGACGGACTGAAGCCGACCGGTGCGGTCCCGGCAGAGACCACCCAGGACCACGGGTTCCGCGAGGAATGGGTTTCGGATGAGCTCGTGTACCCGCAGGTGCGCTGCCATCCAACGCAGATCACGTCCCACCCGCCGGCGGCAGGCACCCCCATCGAAGACCTGACCGGGGGGCTGCAGAGACTCAGTCTGAAAAAGGTGCGCCACATGTCCCACTGGCGGACGCCGGGCAAGCCTGTGGAGATCACCTTGGATCTCGGCCGCATCCAGAGTATCTCAGAGCTGCACTTCATCGGCCCGATCGCGAACAATTACCGCACAAAGCTCTACTACGAGGCGGGCGATGTGCGGTTCTCCACGGCCTACAGCAACGACAGCTTCAAAGACGACACCAGAAACGTGCCAACCCCCGAAGTCGAGTTCCGGGAACAGACCTTTCCCTACGCCCAGTACACCTGGGCCGGACGCCTGCCCTTGTTCGTCGTGAAGGCGGGGGTGAAGGCGCGATTCATCACGATCTCGGCCGTGACGGACAAGCCTGCCCTCGCCTTCCAGAAGGTGTTCGTGATCGGGACAGACACGCAATCGGAGCTCTTCTGTGATCTACAGGCGGCTGACCTGAATGGCGACGGTGCGACGGAGCTGGTCGGTAAGACAACCAACAGCGAGATTTTCGCCATAGGCGCAACCGGCGAGAAGATGTGGTCCAGGCTGTTCCCCGGCGTCATCACAGCCTGGAACGCGGTCGATCTCGAGAATGACGCGCGGCAGGAACTGCTTGTGTACACAACCGAAGACGCCTGCTACGCTCTGGAAGGAGACGGCATGGACCGTTGGCGCGTGGACTTCTACGAGTACGGCAGACAGCAGAACCCCGAAGCCTGGGGACGCGGTTGGTCGAGGTACTGCCTGTCGTTCGTCACGGCCTGGCGACCCGACGCCGACACGAACCGCAAAGAGGTCTTCGGATTTGGCCACACCACCGTGACGAGCATTCTGCCGGACCTGGCCATTGACAGCACCATCGGGAGCGGCCATGTGAACAAGTTTGCCGTGTCTGACACGTCTGTGCTGGGACGAGAGGTGCTGGCGGCCGGGGGCTTCAACTTCACTCTCCTCGATCGAGCGCGCGAGACAATCGTGAAGGTCCCGATGCCGGGGAAGTTGGCGGGCAACGGTCAACTGCCGGTCTTCATCGCCGTCGCCCCGGTGAGCAACGAGAAAGCCAAAGGGTTCATGGCCATGAATGTCTCCAGCCTGCTCTGGGCGCCCGCTGGACGCTGGGAACAGGGCTGGAAGCAGTTCTCCGACGTCCCCATCACGGCCTACGCGCTCTCGGATCTGGATGGGGACAACTGCGAGGAGCTCATTGTCGGCTGCAAAGACGGCTTCCTCCGTGTCTACCGGGTCACCGACGGTGAGATCTTGAATGTGGTCAGCAGCGGCAGTGCGCCTGTGGCCGGGCTCGTCGCCTTGCGCGATGGCCGGCTGGTGACGGCCTCCCGGCTCGGGGTTGCCCTGTTCGACAGGAACTTGCGTCAACAGGCATTCCGCGGCATCCAGGCCACCGACATCGTTCGGCTGGAACGTGCGAACGAAGACATCGTCTGCGTGAGCGACAATCAGGGCCGAATACACGCCCTGATCCCCGACACGTCCCTGCCGTGACAACACTGGGAAGTGGCACCCGTACGAGGAGGACTCAGTCCGTGGGTAATCGCGACAGTGAACGGGAACTGTGCTTCTACACGAATGTCATGTCGTTCATCCCCGGTCAGGGCTTTCTTTTCGAAGAGACGAAAGCCCGTTCCCGTCTGGAAGACCTCAAGCAGGCAGGAATCCGCTGGGTCGGCGTCAATTTCCCGAACCTCGAAGAACCGTGCAAGCCGGACGTCGAATCCTGTACGAACGTGTTCAAGGGGTGGCTTGACGAATTGGGGTTCAGGGTCACCTCCTGCCACTATTACGGCCCGACTTACTGCACGCCCGGCGGTTCACAGAATCAGGCCACCGAACACATGCTCCGCACAGCCGAAATGATGGCAATCTTCGCTCCCGCTTCGCTTGTTGTCCATGCTGCGTGGCATGCGTTGGACGCGCCGCGCCTGGGGTGTGACCATCACGTGACGCTGTACAATGAGGACTGTGCGGAGCACGGCGAAGACCAGGTCTACGCAGTCGTTGCTCAGAACCTGCGGACGCTGGGGGATGCCCTGGCCCGATCCGGAATCCGCCTTGCGCTGGAGAACACCGGCGACATCATGCCTCTGGGCGACTGCAAATCGCTGCCGCGTCTGGTCAGCATGATCGCGAATGACAACGTGGGCTATTGCGTCGATTCAGGGCATGCCCACCTGCACGGCGCCTGTTCCGCACAAGACTGGATCCGACTCGCTGGAGACCGCCTTTTCGAGACCCATTTCCATGACAACCGGGGGGCTGCCTTCCGCAAGGATGAGCACATGCCTGTAGGGTTCGGCACAATCAGTTGGCTGGATGTCATCCATGCACTCGACGACGTCGCCTTCCCCGGGCCCATCACCTTCGAGACAGGCGGATGGCCACTTGCTGACGATGTTGACGGGCTCAGACAAGCCATCGCCTGGTGGCGCGCATGCGAAGCCATGGCCAGCCAGAGGGAGCGTGTATGAAGATGACACGACGCAGCACGAAGATGGGAGCAAGACTGATGGCACTGCTGATGGCGACACTGGGCAGTCTGTGGGTCGGTAGCGACGTGATAGGTGACTCGCTCCTCCCCCCACGTGTAGTCGCAGATGTACCCGGTGCCCCGTTTCCCAACGCAAACTTCGAGCATGGTGACTGGCGCAATTGGCCGGTGCATGAAGGATGGGAACTGCGGCCCATCGGCAATGACATTGATGTCACCGGCGCCTTCTCAGCCCACAGCATCGAAGGAACAGGGCTCGTCGGTTTCTACATGAACCGGGACATCAACCATTACCCCAAGCGGCTGATCTCGGCACCCTTCAAGGTAACGAAACCGTTCCTTACCTTTCACCTGGACGGCAACTTCTGGCTCGGAAGCAAAGTCATCGGCGTCGATACCGATGGCGACGGGCAACCGGACGTGAAGCTCACGATGCGCGGCCTCCACCCCGGTCGACAGGCCCTGGATCTCTCGAAATACCTAGGCGAGAACGTTGCCTTTGTTGTGACGATCGGGCAACCCAAAGGGCCCAAAGTGGACCTGCGCCATGCAACCCTGGCTGTGGATGGGCTCCTGCTGGAAGAGACCCCGCCGGCGGCGGTGAGCATCGTGGACACAGTGGAAACGAACGGAACCATTGAGTGCCGCCTGAAACTGGCCGACAAACGCCGCGCTGGATCGACCGCGCGCGGCGACGTGCAAGTCATCGACTACTGGGGCGTGGAAGTCTTCCGCGAGCCCTTCGAGGAAACGCTCTCAGCGGGAGAGACTCGTCAGGTCGCGTTCGCCTTCTCGAACGGCAACGCACCGCAATACCGCATCACGGTGACGGCAAGAGCCTCCAACGGACAGGTCATTCAGTACCTGAGGAAACGGTACTACACGGGGTATCGAACCGACGGGCGCCCCTGCCTGCGGCTCGGGGCAAAGGGGTGGCGCCTCGCCTTAGACAGTGATCGGGAACAGGAGCTGCCTCCTGCCGAGGCCACCTGGAAGGATGCTTCCCCCTACAAGTTCAACGGGCACGCCTTCTGGCGTCATGGGTCCTGGACGGCCTACGAAGAGCATGCGCAGCAGTGGTATGCATCAAACGTGACGCTGCCGTCCGAGTTCGCGGGACGCCGGATCCTGATGCGCGTCGATGGAGCCTATGGCCCACTGGCGATCTTCGTGAACAACCAACCGGCTGGTGAACACCTATTCCGGGGTAAGGAGGAATTCGCCTTTGACATCAGCAACACGGTTAAGGCAGGAGAGAATGCGCTCGTGCTTCGCTTCCGTAACCCAAACGTGTTCGGTCGTGACGCGGACAACAAGGAGCTCTATCCCTACGAGAAACGCTTCGGCAAGGCGATGCTCGGAATTCTCGGCCACATCACGATTGAGGCCGTTCCTGACGTCTACGTGGAGGATATGCTGATCGATCCCTCATGGCGAAGGAAGTCATTGACGCTCCGCCTGACGTTGCGTAACGCGGGGGAAGCACAGACGGCGACCGTGGCCGCCGCTGTACACGCCCCTCAGGGCAAATGCCTCCTGACGTTTGCTCCCATCAAGGTGGAGGCCTCCCCGGGCATATCACACGTGACCTGCACTGCCCCCTGGCGCGATCCGCTCTGTTGGTCGCCCGATAGGCCCAGGCTTCTTCGCCTGACCACACACGTCACCTGCGGCGAGGTCCTTGACACGACTCACGAACGTTTCGGTTTCGCAGAGTGGTACCCGGAAGGCAGGCGCTACATGCTCAATGGCAAACCGGTCACCCTGTTCGCGAGCCACTCGCTCGATCCCCTCGAGTATGATCGCATCAAGCGCAGGGAAGGGATGAATTCAGTGCGAAGTCCCGGCACGTTCGATACGTTGGATGCCTGTGACGAGCAGGGGATCGCGATTCGCGGCATCTACGTGGCCGGGTACGGGCACGACGAGGATACCTATCTGGGAGTCCAGCGTGAGCAGACTCTCGCCATGATGCGGTACTACTACAATCACCCGGCCATGTTCCTGTGGGCCGTCGGCAACGAACTGGGGTACCATAGCGTGGGCCCGAACCTGAAGTTGCGCGCCTATTACCGGGACCTGATCATGGAGATGCAGGACCTGGATCCCGCCCGCGCCTCTTCGAGTGATGGCGATCAGGACATGTGGGGCGCATCGGAGATCTGGAGCATCCATTACCCACATGAGGCGAAGTACGAAGAGCCGAACCGAGGGTACTTCGTCAAGGCAGGGGTCGAACTCATGGACTGGTTTGCACACCCCGCTTACCGCGGAGAAAAGCCCGTAATGATGACTGAGTTGTTCACCGGCGGGTTGGGCGGACCCGACTGGTACGCCCCGCTGATGGGGGATGCGGCCTACACACCAATGGGGCCTTTCGACGGTTACAAGAGATTTGCCCGTTGGCGGATGCAGGCCTACCGCGAGCAGGATGTAGCCCTCTTCGAACCCTTTGAGCCGTACAACTCCTACCGGAACGTCTGGCCCATCGACCTCTTCCTGAAGAGCTTCAGCCGCAACGTGTTCTCGGGAAGCAGAGCGCGCTATGAGGCCGTGTTGCTCAACGGCACGTTCGGGGACCGGAAGCTGGAGCTGGTCTGGCAACTCGGCAACGCCAAGCCGGGCCGCAAGGATGTGACGCTGCCACCAGGCCACACGAACATCAAGCTCAGCCTGAGATTCCCAAAGGTTGCCGAACGAACGGACCTTCCCTTTACCATGGCGTTGCTGCAGGACGGGAAGCCGTTCTCACGCTGGGGCCGCTTCGATACCGAGTTCCACGTCTTTCCCAAGCAACGACTCAAGCAACGAGTGGGATGCTGGGGGCTGGATGACGACGCCAAGGACGTGTTGCGCGGGGGCGGTCTCAAGCCGGTTGTCGTGCGTGAAGCCGAGGAGCTGACCGATATGACGTTGTTGGTGACCTCACCCTCCCTGGGCTCTGCGCCGGAGGCAGCCGGATTCCAGGCATGGGTGCAGGCCGGTGGCTATGCACTCATCCTGGCCGACCGGACCCGTGGCGCCCGGTTGCCCGGCGGCCTCAAGGTCTCCACCTTCACCAACACCATGGCTCACGTCGCCGCCCCAAACCACCCCCTGCTGGCCGGCTTCGGTCCGGATGATTTCCGTCACTGGGGCAAAGACCACCACATCTCACGCCAGGCGTTCCTCAAACCGACCGGGAACGGCGCCAAGGTTCTGGTTCAGAACGGTACACCGAACGGCCTGACGTTGGCTTCCCTGGTGGAAGTCCCGCAGGGACGCGGGGCGTGGCTGCTCTCGTCACTGCTTTTGGGCAAGGACGGCGCACGGCCCGTGGCGCAGCGATTGCTCGAGAACGCGCTCGCCCGGGCTTCGCACCCACTCCCTGCTCCCGCCCGGACCGGCCTCCTGGTGAGCGACGCACTGACCGATCAGCTTGCGGCCATGGCGCTGAACGCCGAGGACTTGGCGCAACGCGACCCGGACCAGATCGACCTCACGGCCTTCGATTTACTTGTGCTCGATGCGCGCGTTGCATGCGTGGACACGGCGGACCTGCTCCGGTTTGTCGAGTCGGGCGGCCGTCTGCTCCTGCTGCGTCTCACCCCTGACACAATGGAACGCTACACACAACTCCTGCCGAAAGACATGACTCTGGAACCGGCGGATGACTCCTCGATCACAGGTGCGGCAGCCATCAGGATCGTTGACGATCCGCTGCTTGACGGTATCAGCAATTACGAGCTTCTCTGGAAACGCGGGAACTACCAACGTGGCGGACCGAAGTTCCGGATCACCGCCTTGCCGGCCGATGACAACCTGGTGTTCCCGGATGGCGCTGGGGGAGTGGACGTGTTGCTTCAGCCGGCCGTGCTCGCGCGGGCTCGACGCGGCAAAGGCGAGGTGATCCTCAGTCAATTCCGCTGGAGCGAAGCATTGCCGGCCGAACAAAAGAGCGCCTTGGTGCTGTCGACGCTACTCGCAAACCTCGGTGCCGGATTCGGTACTGCCGACGGCACAGCTAAATGGGAGGCCCGGCCTCTTGCGTTGCAGGGAACGACCGCGCTGGCCGGCAAGACGTTCACCGGCGTCAAGGGAGCTGTCGCGTTCCTCCAGACACCATCAGCGACCGTGGACGATATACCGTTCCGGCTACCCACCCCGGCGGGTTCAGCCGTGGCCCTCGAAGTTGGCGGGGCACACAGCTTGCCGGTTTCCACAGCCATCGAGGTGGGAGCCAAGGCCGACCGCGTGGCCTTCCTGCACGCCGCGGCATTTGGCTACGTGGACTATGACATGGGCAAAAACGTCTACCGCTACCTCCTCACCCTGAGAGAAGGCGATCGGACGTGGGTGGAAGAAGTCAATGCGATCTACGCACGCAACGTCTACGAGTACATCGGTGATGACCCCGGCACCATCAACGGGGCCGTCCAGGCCACCCGCGCGGCCACGGCCGGTGTGTCAGCCTACCTGATGACATGGGACAATCCCTCGCCGGATGCCACGATCGAGCGAATCGAGATCAAAGCGCTCAGCGACAAAATCGCCGCCCTGGTCTTCGGTGTTACGCTGTTGGGCGACCAAACGCGGCGCGGCGTCCTGGAACGGCGCCGCGAAGGCCCTTTCAGCGCAGTTCAGCTCCAGAGCGACACGGGGGATGAACCCGGTCGCCGATGGGCGATTCTGGGCGCAATCCCCGGAGCCGAAGCGGAAGGACTGAACCAGACCGCGCGCGATGCCGAGGGAGCCCGCGTGTTGTTCGACACAGCCTTCCCTCCCGAAGGACAGAAACAGATCGACCTCAAAGCACCGGTTTTCATCCGAGGCGAACGCTTCGCCTGGAAGACGTTCGTCGAACCCGAGGAGGTCGACCAGCGGGGCACATATGTCAAGTATCGTTACATCAAAATTGATGATCTGATGGACAAGAGTCGCCTGGGCAAGAGTCCGGCCTGGACATGCTATTTCTACACTCGCGTGTACCGGGACATCTATGGGGCTGCCCCGGAGAAGACAGCCATCGCCTTTGGCAGCGATGATGCCGGCAAGATCTGGGTCAACGGTAAGCTGGTTCATGAAAAGTGGGCCGGTGCCGGTCGCACCTCGATCCTTGGCGAAGACCTGGTGTTCGTGAACCTGTACCGCGGATGGAACGATGTACTGGTGAAAGTCGTCAACACCCAGTTCACGGGCGCATTCTCATTTGACCTCAAGAAGGCGATTCCCGGGCTGAAGGAAGAGTGGAGCAAGAAGGGCGGCGTTGCCTACGTCCAGGGCCTTCCGCCGGTCGCAAAGACAAGCTACGATTGCCTCGGGAAACGGGTGCATGGGGATGCGCAGACCACGATCGCGCGGGTGCTGAATGTGACCCGAAACGGACAGTCCTACGAGCTCGAGGGGCTGGCAACAGGACGCGTGAGTAAAGACACCAAGGGCGTGTTCACCATTGCCTGGCCCGAAGCCGCCAAAGCCGGCCTCAGCGTGCCCATGAAGCACAAGCAACCCGCGTTCAAACAAGGCACGTTCGGCCTCTTGCTGCGCGTGCCACCGGGGGGAGCGATGCACCGGTTGATTGTCACGGCCCGCAACGCAGGCGGCATCAATCGAGGCGACACGTTTGTCTTCCTGGAAGGTGGACAACCCGCACGTTCCAAAGGCGAGGCGCCCTCCCCCGGTGTGCCTTACAAGAAGCTTGTGCTCCAGGTCGACCGTGGAGCAAAAGAGAAGGAACCACAGCTCAAACTGACCTTCCCGCTGCCGAACGGCGGTTTTCCCGAAGGAATCTGGGTGCCGCTGGTCTTCAGCTGGGGTGCCCAAGGCATCCGCGCATGGGTGAACAACAAGCCTGTCGGTGAGCACGACGAGGACCTCCCGATGTTCACCCCAGCCTGGTGCGGGCTCAGTTTGATGACCGCGACGCCGCGCGAAGGCGGCAGTAAGGTGCAATTCCGGAACGCGTTCCTGACCGACAAGGTCTTGAGCCCGTCAGAGGTCACAGAGCGCCTTGAGTGATAGATGAGAGGAAGCATGAAAAAACAAGTGATCTTGATCGGTGCTTGGGTGATCGCGGCTCTGATCGTCGGCCCCGTGATTATGGCAGCCCAGACAAACCTGCTGACCAATGGTTCATTCGAGTTCTGGACCCAGTACCATCCGGACCATTTGCCTGGATTGAGCAAGGTCCTTCCCACTCTGGACGAGCAGGAGCCATTGGTGCCTGTGCGATGGTGGGCCCAAGGCCCCCCCACGACCACTCTTAAGCGCTCGGCCGAGGCGCACAGCGGCCGGCATGCCGTGTCCGTCGTCAGGGCAAAAGGTGCGCCCGGGACGTACATGCACTTGAGCTACCTCGAGGTCAACCCCGGCTCGACCTACACGTTTGGAGTCTGGATCAAAGGCAAGGGCTCGATCACCGTGCGCCCCTCTGGGAAGGCCCTCGAGGGCAACCAGGAGCTGGGATCCGTCAGCGGCAAAGCCACGGACCAGTGGCAGGAGGTGAGCGGGACGTTCACGGCGCCACGGCACATCCGCCTGGTGCAGCTGAACCTGGCAATCGGCGGCGAGACAGACCTGCTCATCGACGATGCCCACATCTCGGCCGAACTCGATCATCCCTACGATGCAGACGCGGTCCTGAGAGACAGGCCAGTCCGGGATGCGGACACGGTTCTCCTGGCCGACTTTGAAACGAAGGACCCGCAAGCGTCCTTTGACGTCAAGGCGCACCTGACCGATGAAAACGGTGGGCGTTTCGGTCGGGGGCTGCGACTGGACAAGCCTGACAGTGTGCGCTTCCCTCTCACACTCGGGACCATGCCCGAAGAGGGCACACTTGAGTGTTGGTTGTCGCCGGATAGTTGGGGAAAGGGCATGCGCGGCTTCATCGCTCTTTCGTCGGCCAAATACGGCGTGGCAGATCTGAACTCGGACACCAGCAACTCACTTCGCTGGGGTTGGCGGATTGACGAGGCCCGTTACGGCAAACGTCACTCGATCGCTCTGGGATCGCGTCTGACCCTGACGCGGTTCCGCCCCGGACAATGGATGCACGTGGCTGTCACCTGGGATGCGGCGGCTGTCCGCTTCTATGTTGACGGGGTCCTGGTGAACCTGCACACCGATCCACCCGTGACGCTCTGGAGCACGCCAACCAGCCTGACCATCGGCGGAGCACACAGGCACATGCGCTGGAATGGCGGCGTGGACGAACTGCATCTCTCGAAGGTCAAACGATATGGCCCGCTATTGCCAAAGGGGTCCGAACCGGTTCGCCTAGCAGTCGCCGCGCCCCCTCCACCAGCCGTCGCCAAGGCAACGAAGTCTGTTGCCAAGACGGCGCCATCCGCCCCGGAAGTGGACATTGCCCACGAGCGCCGAAAGCTCCTGGGAACAATCGAGCCCTCCCGGCCTGGCGCTTTTGAAGGCCAACCCAACCCCCAAGGGCATTACGTGTACGAGGCGGCTTCCGCGCGGCCTCTGGTGACGGGCGCAAAGCTCCAAGTCCGGAAGGACCACATTGTGCCGGGAGTGGACGCTGTCAGGACGGGCGGGTTGCGTCGTTTCCGTCTCCCCATGAACGACGGTCTCTACTGGACATTGGGCGACATCCAGCCGGGCCCTTACTTCATCGAGTTGGAATACCAATCGAACAAGACAGTCCGGCAGCAGGTACTCGAAGCCCCCTCGCCGTTGAGTTACATGCTGTACCTCAACGGGCGTATTATCCAATGCAACTCGATCAGTGATCCCGTCCAAGTCAGGCCGGGCGTTTGGGTCGCGCGGTTGCAGGCCGCCGCCGCCGAGCCCCTCCGAGCCGGCGATGAGGTCATGTTCACCAACTTCCGCCCGGCCGACTTGGTGCGGCTGGTGCTTTCGCCCCAGGAACCTGCCCGGGGCGCGTTCCGGGCCCCCATGAAGTTTGGTACCTCGTACCACTACGGGCATCCCAACTTGAGACTCAATGTCGAACCACGATTCGTGGACACCAAGGGGACTCCGTTCCCCAACGGCATCACAGCACCAGCAGAGAGTCTTCAGGCGCTGATGCACCGGGACGGCAAACCGGTGGCAGAATGCCGCATTGCCAATCCGCTACCAGTGGCGTTGGAGGTGCAGTACGAGGCGGTCATCAGAGATCACTACCAACGGGTCGCCGGGACCGACAGAGCTCGCCTGACACTGGCGCCACACGAGGCAGTTGTGCGTGAGATCCCCTTCGAGGCCTTCGCAGACGCGCCGGCGTACTCGATGACGGCCACGGCCAACGCGGTCAATGCCGAGGAAGCCCGCACTGCACTTGGCTGGCCGGAGGGCGAAACCGTCGCGTTCTTCCCCGGCTACCGCCAAACCATCACGTGGCTGGATCCCTTCAGAGCCAAGCTGCATTGCCGGGTCGATTTCAGCCAGCCGGTCGACGACATTCGGCAAATCTATCGTCTCAATGGTCGCTGGGAAATGGCGTTGACGCCCAGCCTGCAGCCGCCCATGCCCATCCCGGCAGACCTCGCGTTCAAGCCGCGCGTCGTGCCCATCCCCTGGCATCAGATCAGACTGAACGAGACCACGCCGCGGATGCACGGGGCATACGTCCGGCGCACGTTCACTGCCCCCCGTGAGCTCGTGGGGCGTTCCTGTCGGTTGGTTGTGGAGAAGGTCACTGATGAGGGCACAGCTTACCTCAACGGCGTCAGGATCGGCAACGTGCGCGGGGGCGCCACCCCGCTGATTGGTGACGCAACCAAAGTCCTCCGGGAAGGCACCAACGAACTGGTCATCGTCCTGCGTGATCTAATCTCGATCATGAACCCCCAATACGTCAACCTTCAGAACCCAGAACCCAGTGTGATGTGTCTCGATGCCCCGGGCCTGTTCGGTAAGCGGGCTCTCGCCATGGGATCGGTCCAACTTGAGTTCTCGCCGCCTGTGGTCGCGGAGGATGTGTTCGTGGTGACCTCCGTCCGCAAGCAAACCATCGAGGCCCGCCTGCGTGTGACAAACCGCAGTGACAAGGCGGTCCGCCTGGCCGTGAAGGCTTCCGTGCATGACGGCGAGGAGACCGTTCTTGAGTTGGGCGTCAAGGGACTATCCTTGGCCGCAGATGGCTCACAGAACGTTGAACTTCAGGTCCCCTGGAAGACACCGCGTTTGTGGCGTCCACTCGACCCTCACCTGTACGTGCTGAACATCGAGCTGACCAACCTTGCCACCGGCGAACGACTCGATCTTGCCCGTGAGCGGTTCGGTTTCCGCGAGAGCTGGATTGAGGGCAACCAGATGATGCTTAACGGAACCCCCATCAAGCTCAAGGGCTCGACCGGATTTGTCGCTTATTGGGTCGACAGCGACCTCCAGCTCAACCGGGGTACGAACAATGACGCCAATTACCTCGATGAGACCGGCATGCTGGCCAGCCAAGCGGTCACCATGGTCTGCAACAGCGCCAGCACACACAACGTCGACCGCGAGATATTCTGGGAAACAGCCAAAACCAACATGATAGCGGCAGTCAAGCGCAAGCAGAACCACCCGTGCATCCTGGCCTGGGACCTGTCCAACGAGTGGTACTGCTTCCTGGGTTACTCCAACGGCGAGAACATCGTGGGCGCCCGCCGGCTGATGGGGCTGACCGACGTGCTCCGCGCCTACGACCCAACCCGCTGGACGTTCTACGACGGCGACGGCGACCTCGACGGCCTGCTGGACAACTTCTGCGGCCACTACATGGTCGAGGGGACACGCCCCAATCCCGTCCACGGATTCGGCTTTAACGGACACGCCAACTACTTCCCTGACGGGGCCTTCTGGCGGCCGCTCGAAGCCGACTTCAAGGTTGGAGAAGAGGTCTGTGTCAACGTATACAGAAAGTGGTACGTGCCATACGGGTCGAAGCCGATCATGGACACGGAGAACCTTTGGAAGACCGGTGGTTACATGCCCCCGGGCTTCACAAAGGTCATCGGTGAGGAAGATGTGATTTCGCCGGCTGTGGACAGTGGCCGCGGCGAGATCGTCTGGTTCTGGAAACAGAATATCGATGCCCACCGTGATCTGGGCTGCAATTCCATCAGTACCTACCTACACGCCGGCACCCACTCGCGAGGAAACGTCAGTCGCTGCTTCATCATGCCCGACACCCGGCACCACGGCTTTGCCAGACGCCCGTACCGACAGCGCTATTCGCTGCATAACGACACGTTTGAGCCGGCGAGATACGTCCTGAGCTGGACCCTCACGGGGCTCGACGGCAAAGTGCACGCCAAAGAAGCAGCTCCACCATGCGAAATGACGACCGGCGACCTGCAACGCGGCGAATTTTCCATAGACCTGCCGGACGTGGATGAACGTACGCCCTTCACCCTCACCGTCCGCCTCGAAGCGAATGGTCGGCTGGCCTATAGCGAAGAACGCGACATCGAGGTCTGGCCGGACACACCAGTTAAGATGGTGAGTGGTCCGCGCACCATCGCTCTGTTCGATCCGTCCGGGCAAACAGCCGCCGTCCTCCAACAAGGCGGTCTGGAATTCGAGGACGTCGGCGCTTTGGCTGCGGCGGCAGGGAAGTCGGCTTCTTCTGTGCTGGTGATCGGTGAGGGTGCATTGGACGAGAAGAACGCCGACCTTTCGCCGCTGCAGCCCTTCGTAGAGAAAGGTGGCCGCGTCCTGGTGCTCGCCCAGAGAGTTACCCCGTTGGGACTGCCGGCGGATACGAAGCTCGAACCCCGCGAGTGGTCCAGCATGCCGTTCGTCCGCTTAGGCGATCACCCAATCCTCGAAGGCATTTCCTCCTGGGATCTACACTTCTGGCAACCGGATCGTGTCAGCGCCCGCGGGGCCTACACCAAACCTGAAGGCGGCCCTGCTGTCAGCCTCGTGGACAGCGGCACAATCACCGGCCTGGAATGGGTGCAAATGATGGAGCTCTTCCGCGCGCGGGGAAGCTATCTGCTCTGCCAGCTGAACCTGGTCGGTGGTTACGCCGAAGAACCCATGGCTCGCGAACTGCTGGCCAGAGTCATGCGCTATGCCGCGCGTGGTGCAGCCGTCGTGTCACCCGGAGCGCAACTGCAGGTTTTCGCCCCTGTGGAGGGAGCGGTCGAGCAGCAGCTCCAGGAAGTTGGTGCGACCTACGAGATAGCGCTGCCTGATGCCGCCGTGACACCGGGTGCTGTCGTGCTTCTTGATGCTGAGACCAAGCCGAGCGTCAGACAGGTAACTCGTCTTGCGCAAGCCCTCCGGGACGGGACCAGAGTCGTAGTGACCGGCGTGCAACCGACCGACGCCCCCTGGCTCGGCCAGCTTGCCGGCGCAGACGTCACGGTCACCGTGCCGCCCTACCTGATGTGGACTGGCCGCGGGTTCCGCAAGGCCTACCATCCGTACACGGCAGGGCTGAGCCACGCGGATCTGTACTACAAGAAGAAGGACAATGCGGAGTCCGGAAGTGCACAGGCCGAGAACCCCACCTTGACCATCGAGCCATTCCAGCACGTCAGTGTTTCCGTTCCCGGTTGCCAGGAGCTGGTCTTCCCCGGCGCACTGGTGACAGGCCCCGTCGGCAACGGCCAACTCGTCCTCGATCAACGCCGCTGGATGACGAGCAACGAGAAGCTGCAGACACCGGCGCGGCGGAACCTGTCAGCCCTGATGCTGGGGTTGGGAGTGCAGCTCGCCCCCGTGTCCAAACCGCGCACACTACCTGGGAAGGTGGACTACCAGCCCATCGACCTGGCACCGTTCGCCAATCGCGCACTGGCCGACGAGAAAGCCGAAGACGGCGTGGGCGGTTGGAGCGACCAAGGCCCAACGGCAGACCTGCGGACCTTCAAGACCGGTCGCCGGTCCTTCCAGGGAGTCCCGTTCACGATCGCCGAAGCCCCCAGCAGTATCATCGTGCTGGCCGGTGGCGGCCGCCCCGGCACGTTGCCGGGTGAGGTCACCATCCCCGTCGGCTTCCAGGCCGAGGGATTCTACTTCCTGCACAGCTCCGCCTACAGCTCAGCCAAGCTGATCTGTCTCTACCAGATTCAGTACGCAGACGGCAGTACCCATGACATCCAGGTGCGCAACGAAGAGAACATCCGCGATTGGGCTGGCAAGCCCGGGCCCTTCCTGCGCGAGAAGAAAGACACCCGCACGAGGGTTGGCTGGACCGGCAGCACGCCGATGTGGCCCCTGGTCGGCGTGTATCGCATGCTCTGGGTCAACCCGCGCCCGGACGTCCCGATCAAGGCCATCCGCTTTGCCAACCCGGTCAGGAGGTCCGTGCCCATGCTCTTAGGATTGACCGCTGCCACAACCCGCGACGTGAAAATCGAGATTCCCAAAGATACGGCCGCGGCAGCCCGCCTCCTGGCCGAAGCCAAGCAACGGCCGGCCGAGCAGCGTCCCCAGGCCATTGGGATGCTGCGCAAAGCCATCGCAATGGCCCCCGGACTGTCGGACGCCTACCAGACGCTGGCCACTCTCCTGGAAGCGTCAGGCGACGAAGATGCCGCCCTGGATGTCTACCGCCAGTGGACCGCCGCCGGCACGGCTACTCCCCTGCCCTGGAACCGGATCGGCAAGATCATGCTGAAACGTCAGAACCACAAGGCCGCTTTGGAAGCCTACACGCAATCCCTGCGCGTGGAATTCAACCAGCCCCCCATTATCGAAGCCCGCAAGAAACTGGAAGCCCGACAGGAATAGCGTGCAGCAGAAGGGGGGCCTCCGCTTTGCCTTTGCAGAACGAAGAGGCATGGGGCCTTTCGGTGACTCGTCGTCACCCGCTGTACCGCTGCGGGTGCGAAAATGGGAAATCCTGTCAGTCAACGCCAATCCTATGGGGTCCATGGTGGGACTATGTCAGTGAAGCCAGTGATCACGCCGGCCGGCAGCAGAACGCACTGGAACAGCGGACAGGAATGACCGATGGACGACTCAGACACACTGATCAAGCAAACGCTGGACGGAGACTCCTCCGCATATGGCCAACTCGTGCGCCGATTCGAGGACATGGCCTATGGCTATGCTTACTCGATCCTGAGTGACTTCCATCTCGCCCAAGACGCGGCGCAAGAGGCATTCATTGAGGCACATGCGAAGCTCGTGGATCTGCGTGTGGCTGCCGCCTTCCCGGGCTGGCTGCGTCGAATCGTCCTCAAACACTGTGACCGGTTGATCCGGAAGAAGCGTGTGCCCACCGTACCCTTGGCCTCTGCTGCCGGACTCGGTTCCGGAACCCCCGGAGCCGACACTGTCCTGGCGACCCGCGAGATGCAGGAGGAAGCGCTGAGACTTGTCAATGCTCTTCCTGAGCAGGAACGCCTCGCCATCACCCTCTTTCATCTCGGCGATCACTCGTTGAAGGAAGTGGCAGAATTCCTCGAGGTACCGGTGACGACCGTGAAAAACCGGCTCCACTCGTCACGCAAGAAGCTTAAGGAACAGATGATGAATATCGTTGATGAAACACTCCAGTCGCATCCGTTACCGGCGCGCTTTGCAGACGTCGTCCTGCAGATGAATTACGTACGCGATCGTGTCAACCCATTGGCCGTCCGGATGACGTCTTTGAGTGCTGAACAGATGCGTCAGCAAACCGCGGCTTTGCGGAAACGCCTCGCCACCGGGGAGCAGCGTGACATAGTCAAGGCAGAGGCCTTTGCGCTTGTGCGCGAGGCCACTCGTCGAGCGTTGCAACAGTCACACTATGACGTACAACTCGTCGCCGGCATGATCCTCGACGAAGGGTGGGTGGCGGAGACTTCCACGGGCGAGGGCAAGACCATCATCTGTTTCCCAGCCGTATACATGGCGGCGCTCGAAGGGATGCATGTGCACGTGGCAACGGTCAACGACTACCTCGCCACTCGGGACGCGGCGTTGGCCAAACGCGTGTTTGACATGCTTGACGTCACTGTCGGACATATTGCGCACAGCGACAAGGCGAAACGCACTCCGGCCTACGACTGCGACGTCACCTATGGTTGCTGGTCGGCATTCGTGTGCGCCTACGTAGAGGCCGTGGGCGCAGGCTCAGAGGCAGAGATTCCGCTCGACATGGCGATCCTCGATGAGATCGACAGCGTCCTGATTGATAACGCCAACACGCCCGTGAGCGGGCCGTCACCAACGACAGCAGACCGAGCCACACTCGAGCGTGCGGACGAGATCGCGAAACGCCTCCTCCACGATTCGGACCACGGGAAGGCCCCCTCCTTCCACGTGGATCCCAAACATCGATGGTCAGTTGCTCTCACTGACGGCGCACTGGCCGATGTCGACGTTGACGACGACCAACGACACAATGTCGAACAAGCGATTCGAGCCAATCTGCTCTACGGCAAAGGACGTGAGTACGTGGTCGAGGACGGGAAAGTGTGGATCCTTGACCAATCAACCGGTCGTCCGAGTCGGCAGTCAAGATGGTCGGAGGGCTTGCACCAAGCCGTTGAGATCAAGGAGCAGGTTGCTGTCACGCCAGTGCCCTCGGCAAGGAGTTCACTCCGGACACGAGATCACTACCGTCGTTACCGGAGACTTGCCGGAGTGACCGGCAGCGCATCGCCGCAGGCAGCCGAATTCCAGGCCGTCTATGGGCTCAACATCGGCATCGTGCCGACCCGACGCGACCTGAACCGGATCGACCACGACGACCGCGTGTACGCCGATACCGAGAGCATGTACAGCGCGGTGCTTGCGGAGGCGCTTCACTGCAGCCGCGACCTACGTCGCCCGGTACTGGTCCGTACCCGTGACATCAATGAGTCCGAACGACTTTCTGCCGTGCTGACGTCAGCCGGGATCGAGCACGAACTCCTCAACGCACATCCGCAGAACGCACAGCGGGAAGAAGAAATCGTTGGAGCGGCGGGCAAGTTGCATCCGGCCAGGCCGGGGAGTAGGAGGCTGGTCGGCGCCGTGACTGTTGCCACGAACATGGCCGGCCGTGGCACGGATATCCGAGTCGATCCCCGAGCCCTCCGGCGTGACTGCCGCGTGCCCGGCGCCAGGAAGCTCAAGCAGCTCGGGGTTGACAACGATGAGCTGCACCCGTCAGGCACGGTGAAGTGCTGCCTGTCTTGTTCCGACTACGACGAGGCAAGCAATTGCGCGGGCTGCTTCAAGTCGAAGCTGAATCCCGAGTTCCCCCGACGCGGCCGCACGGCATGCCGACTAGAAGTGCCCTGCGGTCTACACGTGATCGGCGTGGGCCGAGAAGGAATGCGCACAGACAGCCAACTGCGTTCCCGGGCCGGGCGCCAAGGAGAGCCCGGTTCCTGCCGCTTCTTCCTCTCAATGGAGGACGAGCTGGTGCAAGCCGTCAATGCTGACGCCCCGCTTCCCGTTCCTGACGGAACGCGTTGCCTGGAAAACCCGGAACTCAACGGCGCCATCAGACGCGCGCAGCAGCAGCGGGAGGAGGCCGACTCGGCCATTCGAGTCGAGCTCGCGTCTCCTGCTCGTTGATCCACGTCGGGGTCAGGCACTATAGCAATATCGGCTAGTCGTTATGGGCAAATGACATAGGGGATCAAACACTCGTTGCTAGCACCGTTAGAAACGGTTCTTTGCTCTTGTCGAAAACGATCCAGCGCCATCCATCCATCCATCCACGTCTCGTTCCTATCGACGACATCATAGCGCCTCATCCCGATTCTGTCCGCGGTTCGGCTAACCCAATCGGCATCACCCACTGCCAGCGAGTTGGACCAGAAGGGCTGGTACTCTCGGCAATGTTCTGTCGGTAAACATATTGGGGCCTCGGATATAGTATCTGCCCCCCTGTTGGTAAGAGGAAGTAGCTATCAATCAGCGACGTGCAATGCTCTGTCGGTAAACATATAGTGGCCTTGAATACAGTATCTGCCCCCCTGTTGAATGGGCCCCCGTCCGGAAGCAGGTGGCTTTGGCAAAGGGAGTGCCCTGCTGAGTCGTGTGTAATCAGGGAAGGGGCTTAGGATGGGCAGACTCCGCGTCGCGATTATCAGTGCGGGCCGCATGGCCTCCACCATCGACGACGAGATCCGTGAGCACGACACGTGGCTCTCGCTCAAGAGCCAGTTGCCGTACAGCCACGCGCCGTGCTACAAAACGCTCTCGGACGATGTCGACATGGTCGCCGTCTGCGATCTCGACGAGGCGAAGTGCCGCGCGTTCTGCGAACGCTGGGACGTACCGCGGTACTACCTGGACTGGCGCGAGATGATCGAGCGTGAGAGCCCGGATATCGTGTCCGTTGCCGTGGCGGCGAGCATGCACGCCGAGATGGCGTTATTCGCCATGGAACGGGGGGTTCGTGGCATCTACTGCGAGAAAGCCATGTGCTGCTCGCTGGCAGAAGCGGAGGCGATCGTCGCCGGCGCGCGGGAGCACGGCACGGTCTTCATGCTCGGCGCGCAACGCCGGCATCACCCGAACTTCCGCAAGGCGCGGGAGATCATTGAGTCCGGCGAACTCGGCGAGCTTGTCGGCGTTTACAGCTGGATCGAAGGCGCACTCCTGCACACACTCAGTCATCTGGCGGACAACTCGCTGTACCTGGCCGGCGATGCGGCGCCGGTCGCGGTGTACGGGGTTCTGACCGGCCTGCGCACGACCGCGTCAATGGACCACATCGAGGCCCGACGCGTTGCCGGTGACCTGCAGTACGACACGACGACGAAGCGCTGGAACGGTGACCCGGGTTGCTCAACGTACACGGCGCAGTTGGAGAATGGCGTGTTCCTGGTGCACCTACCGGCGTTCATGGACGTGCGCTGGGAAGCGGTCTGTTCGAACGGGTACGTGCGCATCGTCGACAACAACGACACACTGCAGGTGTACAAACGCCACGGCAAGACCTACACGTTCGACCTCACGGACGCGCCCGTAATCGGCCCGGCCAGTTCGCACCTGGCCCTGGTCCGCGACTTGCTGCGCTGCGTGCGGAACGGCGGCAGGACGCTGGCGAACGAGATCGTCGGCATACACGGTATGCAGATCCTCATGGGCGCGGCGCAGTCACACTTGGAAGGCGGACGCCAGGTCGACGTGGCGGAGATCGACCGGGACATGTACATCCCGTCCCATTGAACCGGTGCTCGGGCATGCGAGACGCGCAACAGCAGGACAGTGCAAGTCGGGGTCACGTCGGGGGTCATTCATTCACTTCAGGGCCAGGCATATTGGAGAACGATATGCGGGATACAATATTCGCTTCTAATCTGGATACTGGCCCTGGATACAGTATCTGCCCCCCTGTCAATAGCACGAGAGAGTCGCCCTACTTCAGGCCACGGGGGGCATCCGGCGAACGGATGAGGGTTGGCTCGCCGTACACGACCTGGTTCCCGTAGTTGGCCCAGTGTCCGCTGCGGTCGGCCATGCTCAGACGCAAACGCCCGCCGGCCGACACGTCGACGACCGCATGCGTCGCGAGAGATTCCGGCGTGAGTAAACCGGAGTCGAACAACACGGCCTGGTCGACGGTGATGCCTAACTGCATGGCGCCGTGTTCCTTGCCGTAGCTGGCCACGTTACCGAGGGTGGCATGCATCCCGAGATACATGTCTGCCGATGCGAACACGCCCGGCGGCAGTGCCAGATCGAACGACCACTTCGCGTGGCCGCCCACGCCTATGCCGCGCTCGAAGGTGCGTACGGCCTCGCCACCGTCTATCGGCAGGCG
>Ga0209045_1000800_pt1 | contig 33754 bp, 22 predicted proteins | sample SaaInlLV_10m_DNA_4_FD_184664 | JGI IMG/M metagenome (GOLD analysis project Ga0209045, IMG submission 184664) | Marine microbial communities from expanding oxygen minimum zones in the Saanich Inlet - Saanich Inlet SI072_LV_200m_DNA (SPAdes) (version 2) | ecosystem: Environmental > Aquatic >...
CTCACAAAGGAATGGGTGGACTTGGCAATTGAGGTGTGTAAGCTGAGGGCAGGAAACGGCTCAGACGGCTGAGAACTCGGTACTCTCAAGAACATAAAGGTTGTCGTTTTTCCCGGTAACAAGGCTTCTGTAGGGAAAAGAGCAGTAATCGTCGTCTCTGCGTTTCTCGACTGACGTAAACCGGCGATAATAGTCCAGATAGTCTTCCCTGCTGTTGGTTGACGCATGCATATCCGTTTTCGCACCGCCGCCAAACCGGAACACGGCATCATCGAACTTCCGGTAGTTTGCTTTATCTTCGTGGGAAAGCATATACTTACCTTTGATGCGACGCGTCTCACGAATGCCAAGCCAGGACGCCGTGTTGGTCATAACCGCGTTTTCAAAACCCGGGATATATCTCCTGTAGAACGCGATGTATTCAGTTGCCAACTTCCTGCCGGCGATGGTGGCCATGGTCAGTCCCTTCGCCGAGGCGCAATCCGCACCGTACACATGTCCCACATTGACGATCGCAACGTCCTTCTGAATCCTGAATACTCCCGGATGATGGAGATCCACGGAACTCAGGATTCCGTCCTGTACGGCAATGGGAAGCAGCCTATGGACTATTTCTGTGTAGTTTCCCCCCTCTGAAACAACAAATGCGGAAAACCTGTCGAAGTCAATATGACTGTAATACGCCGTCATGCTGGGGGCCTGGGTATTTCCCTGCTCATCCCCCAATTCGAAATCCTCGCCCGCATAGCAGGATAGAGCGCCATCGCCGGTTGCATCCACAAATACTGATCCTCGAATGCCCCAATTTCCGTCAGGCCCTGCAACCGTGATTCCTTGCAGTGTATTCTTGCTTCGTTGCACCCCGATGAGTTTCGTGCACAAATACAGATCTACGCCACTATCCAGTATGAGGTCATCGAGAAGCCGTTTCATGGTTTCATTGTGATATGGAACCCATCCGTAGTTCCCTGGAGAGTTGTTCGGGGGGACACCTTCGCGCTGCCTGAGTCGATCGACGATTTCAACGCCTACGCCGCCAAAATGCTTCTTGGGCGCGATGATAGCCGTCATCATCCCGCTGGTTCCCATACCTCCCAGCATGGACGTCTGCTCGACAAGGCACACGCTCATGTCTCGCCTGGCTGCACTGATTGCGGTCGCAATCCCGGCTGTCCCGCCGCCAACAATCACTACATCATATGGGCTCTTGGCCATGAGTTCCGATGAACTATTCCACATGTGGGTCACCTTCGAGAATTTTCCCAAGATTCCAGCACCAGGACACTGGCACTGACGGATAGCGCTGCCGCTCCATTTTTCGACGTTGTCCAGCAGTTCATCTGTCTCGGCTACGGATGCAATCAAAATTGCGTTACATCCCCAGCATCTCCCAGAGCCACACGATAGCGTCCCGCTCGCTGGCGAAATCCCCGTCAGTGACCGCACCGACGTCGTCCGCATAGCCGGGTTCCGGACACGTCAGCAGCTTGACCGTCAACATTTCGCCGGTGGCAAGGCTGATTGCGTCGAGATGCGCTATCATCTGCAATCATCCCCTTTGTTGCAGGTCATGGCGATTCTCTCTCTCCAAAGTCGATCCGCAGCAGCCGCACGGTATGGGGGCCCATGGGCAGGACGACTTCGCCGTCCGCCGACATTGCCGGCGCCGCTTCCTCTGCCAGATCGTGTTCGGCATCCAGGACAAGGCTCTGTACGGCTACCGGCACGGCAGGCAGCTCCCGCAGGCAAATCCGTGGCTGCCACGGCTGCCCGGGATGCCTGCCGGGGGCATTCGCCAGCAACAACTGGATCACGTCGCCCGCCGCGGATTTGGCGGCCAGCACGGTCCCTCCGGTTTCCGCGGCGGCGCCCGATACCGAACAGCGAATCGGCGTGTCGTCCAAGACCTTCTTGAAGGCGCGAAACGCGTAGAACGGCTTGAACGGCCTGCCCCAGTCGTCGAAAATGCCATAGCTGCGCCGGGCGGCGGTGTAGAAATTGCTCATGTCCACGGGCATGTCCTGAAGGGCGGTCAGGCAGGCGGTAATCAGAGAACTGTTGATGGGGCCCCGCTTCTCCGCCACGTACGCCGCCGCCGCCTCCGGACTCTGAAAGCCCCACTTCAGCGGGGCGAGGTTCCATTCGTTCAGGTGGCTCTCGGTGGCGGTGAAGCCGTAGTCGTCCAAGGCCTTTCGCACGTCCCGCGCCGCCGCCATGAAGGCCGCCAGACCCCGGTCGGGTTCCCTTGGCGCGCTGGCATCTCCCCCGTCTCCGGCGACTGCCCTCACCTGGTCGCCCGCGTTCCCGTCGCCGTCTGCCGGATAGGCGTGCCAGGAGAGGAAGTCCAGCGGGGCGCCCGCCTTCCGGACATGGGGCAGGAACTCATCCAGTTTCTGGCGCGCGCTGTGAAGCATGCCCCCGTTGAGTGCCGGACCGCCGATCATCAACTCGGGGAACAGCGCCTTCAGCTGGCTGGTTACCTTGATGTAGAACGCGGTGAACTCCTCGAAGGTGCCGTTCCACTGCCCCGGTCCGTTGTCCGGTTCGTTCCAGATCTCCCAGTACTTGATCCCGTACTCGAAGCCATTGGCCCAGCCGTAGTTGTAGTGGCGGATGATGTTGGCGCAGACCTCGATCCACTTGTCGACATCCGCGGGCGGATCGGTGTCGAAGTTCAATTCCGCCCGCTCGATCTGCACCCCCAGGCGGTAGACGATCCCGCAACCGCACTCGACGATGGACCGGATGTAAACGTCCGTCCGGCGGAAGTCGTAGTTGCGCGGGTCGTGGGGGTCGAGGTGGAAAAGCGGGAAGATGCAGGGCACGTCCACCGACTGGCGAAAACTGAACGGGACGTCGTGCAGGCGAACGGTTGGGAACGCGATCTCGGAGAAGTACTTGGAGTGGTCGTTGGTATTGACGCCGTTGTCGACCAACGGCCCCAGGTTGACCCCGTGGATGGCCCGGACCGGGCCGACCGATTCCACGGAATCGACAGTGATTCTTGAGTTGTCTGAGATTCTCATGAAAGTCCCTCCGCTCCTTCCATCAGTTCTTCGAGCAGTTCGCAGCTCGTGTCTCGGATCGTTTCGTCGGCGCCGGGCCCGAACCGCGCGATCATGGTTTCGTACCCGCCCAATGCGTGGGCCAGCCGGGTGGGGACATAGGCGATACGGCCGTTCGTGAGTTCGGCGACGATCACGTCCCGATGCGGAAAGCGCTGCTTGATATCCAGCTGGGCACATCCGACATGCAGCATCTCTCTCTCCTAAGTCTCAACCCGCTCCACCAGTGGAGACGGCCAGTCGGGCGGCCAGGTCGCGGCATCGAGATCGGGCATGCGCGGATGCCAGAGATCGACGGGCTGACGCGTCAGGTCCCGATTGTTCGGATGGTCGAGCCGCTCCGGGAGCGGCCGCACCCGACCGGGGACACCCACCACCAAGCTGTGCGGCGGGACATCCCCCGCGACCAGTGCCCTTGCGGCAATGAAGCTGCCGGCGCCAATCCTCGCCTCCGGCAGAATCGTGACCCCGCCGCCGATGACGACATCGTCCTCGATAGTCGCCCCACGCGGGGTAGGCATTGGGTCACAGCGACCGGGGTATTTGTCGTTCAGAAAGGTCACGCCGGGGCCAACGAACACGTGATCGCCAATCCACGTCCGCGTGGGGATATAGGTGTGCGACATGATCCGGACGCCCTCGCCAAGCCGGGTGATCCCCTCCAGGACAGAGTGATGGCAGAGCGTGCAGTAATCCCCCATGATGACCTCGGCACGGATGATTGTGTAGTGACCCGTCTGGAGGTAGTCGCCAGCCTCGACGTCCCCATAGATGATGGTGCCCATCCGGAGGATGCCGTGGCGCCCGATCCGTGTCCTGCCGCAGTTGGGGTGATAGCGGAACCCCAGCGTCACATTGGGTTCGAGAATGGTGTCCTGCCCGACTATGGCATTGTCGAACTCCGTGTCGCATTCCAGAACACGCTGTGCATCCATGGCCATCATCTTCCTCTCGTCAACTGGCTGAGCATGCGAACCCCGCAACGCGCCAGAGCATCGCCGGCGGGGCGACGGTACGGGGCCTGGAAGCGGGTGTAACGGTAGAAGGCGCTCATGTACTCGCGGTCTCCGCAGTTCGGGCCGTCCGGGATGTAGCCAAAGCTGTCATTCATGTACCCGCAGGGGATCGCGAGAGGCAAAGGCGAGCCGGCCTTGATCTGGCGGCCTATTCCGAGGAACGGCTCGCAGGGCATGCCGACGATGCCCACGTCTCCGATCCGCAACGCGGCCATCGGGACCTCCAACGCCCGGGGGAGATCGGCTGCCGCCCCTTCGCGGCGGATGCGCAACGCCCACTCCGTCCACGGTCGAATCGCCGCGACGAGTTGGCCACGATACGCGGGCGACAGGCATCGGGGGAAATTGAGTCCGACACAGGACCGGGTGTTCTCGTCTCCTGTCTTCGCCCTGGCGATGAAATCGTCGATCTCAGCCAGTTCAGCTTCGAGCACACGCCCCGTCGGCAATGCGGCGAGGGGCAGCTTGGCACCAGCAGCGCGGAAATCGAGGTCATTTCGCACCGAAGCCGTCAACCGCCGTGCGGCCTTGACCATGGTGTCCCCGAGATAGCGTCCGAAACGGAAAGACAGGGCCGTGTCGCCACAGAGCATTCGCTTCGAGTTCACATCGCCGCAACACCCCTGCAGGAAGGCGACGGGTACGCCACCGCAATACTCCCCCAGACGGTCTGTGGCCAGCTGCGGCCACTCGCCGAAGGCCACCATGCGCTCGGGATGGTAGGCGGTAACGGGATGCCCGGTGAAGCTGGTGAGGAACCCCGCCGGTTCGTCATACCGATCGAGGAAGGCGACAACCGCCACATCGTCGTCGATGTCGCCGGTGTAGTCGCGGCCATACCGGACCCGGTCTTCCTCGCGCATGAAGAACGTCGATCCGTCCGCGCGGTGTCCCTTGCGGTTGTAGGTGAGGCGCCGTTCGTGTCCCACAGCCCAGTGGACCGTGACAGGTTGCAGCCGGGCGCGGAGCTTCTCGCAGACCTGAGCGATTCCCCGGACAAGCTCCTGCCCAAGGGCCGTCACATTGTCGGCAGAAGGCGCCCGAGCGGCCGCACAGTAGGCGGCGCTCGGCTCGTGCTGCAACGAGGGCGTGCAGTGGTTGTGCGTGGAGAAAAGCAGCACGTGCTCCATCGGGATGCCGAGCACCGCAGCCGCGCTATGGCGAATGGTGTACGACACATCGCTCGCCTGGACGCCCATCGCGGATGTGATCAGGCAGACGTCCGGGCCATCCCCGGTCAGCACCGTGACGAGTGTCTGCAGCGGCGTGAGTACCTCCTCGACAACTGCTCCCGTGCGGCTGGACGTCACCGCTCCGACCTCCGGCGTGACCGTCACGAACGCCTGCGACACCAGTATCATGATATGCGTGCTCCAAATCTCTCAGGACCGTAAGACGACATGGCGTCGCCCCGTGCCGCACCCCGGCGCTTGACGAATGTCGTCATCGCCACGGGCCAAACGCTACGGGGAAACAACTTGTCGGGAATCCCCACCGTCTCATCCACCAGTTTCTTGCCTCCGGCACGGCAACTGTGCTTCGTGTCCAGTCTATTTCAGACGCCAGCGCGTGGCCATGAGGCAGGTCTTCTCGCCCGCCGCGGCAACCTGGTAGTAGACCGTGATGATCGATCCGTCGGCCAGTTGCGTCGAAGCCGGATAGCCGAGATCGCCGTTGGCGGCCCTGGCGAGGTACACTTCGTCCTCGACGAGCCAGGTGCGGCCGCCGTCGCGACTGATGCAGGCGACCTCGCCGTAGGGGGCACACCGGCGGCCGTAGACGCACAGCAGCGTTCCGTCCGCAAGGCACAGCAAGTGTGGGGGGAAGCCCTGCAGGGGCGTGGTGTGACAGGTGGTCCAGGTATGTCCCCCGTCACTGCTTTCCGACTGGCGCAGGAAGCACTTCTCCAGGTTGCGTTGACCGGTTCCCGGATCCCGGTAGTGATAGCGGAACATGGCCACCAGTCGCCCGTCCGCGGTCTCCACCACGTGAGGTTCGAAATACTGGTTGGCGTCATCCTCGGGGTCTTGGGCAATGGTCCCGATTTTCTGCCACGAGCGGCCACCGTCGCGGGACTCTTCGGCGACAAGGGTCGTGCGCCCGTCCATGGGAGATTTTCCCACGAACAGGAGTCGTCCGTCTCGAAGCCTGATCCCGCCATGCGGCGCATTGCCCTCGTGCTTGACCGGCTCGTCCCAGGTCTTCCCGCCGTCCGTGCTCCGGCGGGTCCAGTACCCGAGCCACTGTTGCCGGATTTCGGGCGTGAGCTTTCCCGCGTGGCGTTGCCAGAGTTCCGGCGCGTTCGGCCGGTCGAAGGCCAGCGACGTGAACCAGTTCACCACCAGGTCGCCTTCGACGGTCTCGATGATGCCGGCATCGCGGTCGTCCAGCGGCGTGCAACAGATGCTCACTGGCTCCGACCAGGATTCGCCGTCATCGGCGCTGCGGACGAGTTGGACCTTCCCCCACGGGCAGACGTGGGCGTCACGGTCGCCGCTGAACACGGCGAGCAGCTCGCCGTCGGCACGACGGCAGATGGTGGGCCAGCCGATGTAACGACCGGGCTCCTTGCAGACGGGCTTGATCCAGTCGATGGTCGCGATGGTCTGGTCCGTGGGGGCTTCGTAACTCATTCTTCTCCTCCATGGGCTACTGAGCTCGGAGCGGGTGCCGTCAACTCGGAACTCCGCGAAATCGATCTTCCCCTGGCTGGTGTACAGCCCGGGGATGCCGGGGGGCAACGGAGTGGGGTCCTCAGCTGTCAGGAGGGTCTTGCCGTCCAGCCGGGCCGATACCGTGCCAGCAGTGACTTCCGCCTCCGCGGTATACCACGTCCCCGTGTCCATCTCGACATGGCGTCGCCGACCCAGCTCGATGCGACCGACGCCGAATTGGAGGCGCGAGAGAATCACCTGGTTGTTTTTCGTGTCGTAGTGGATGGTGTACCCGCTGAGCGAGTCCTGGCTGCGCAGGATCAGCCCCGCCGCCTTGACGCCCTTCCCGTCATCATGTGCCCGGAAACGAACGCCGACCGTGCAATCCCCGTAGGCCTGAGCCGGAAAATGCGCGTGGACGATGGGCTCGGGATCGCGTTGCGTCAGCCTCTTCTCGACGAACTGCCAGTCACCCCCGTCAAACCGCCACGCGTCCCGCATGTCCAGGGGAGACTCGCCTGCCGAAGCCGCGGCAGCGCCCAGGACAACCGCCGAAGCCAAGATCGATCGCTGCATCTGCCACCTCATTCCTTTGGGCTCCTTTGGCCAGCGGCGCCCCTTCTGGACTGCTTCCAGATTGCCATGACGTACATCAATCATTTCCTTTGTCGCAGGTCACGGCGATTCTCTCTCTCTGTGATGCTCGTTCCGCGCGGCATCGGGGTTCACGGCTCCTGCGCGAAGATCTCGTTGAGTATCGCGACCGAGCGCTCGACGAGCTTGTCGCCGCCCTCGGGCGGGACGCGGAGGCTGGCGGGCATGGCGCTGTAGTGGCCGTGGGCAAGCGCTTCGCGGGTCGGCAGGTAGCTCAAACAATCGTTGGTCAGTTCCGCGGCGATGGTCTGCGTCGCCGGGCACCGGCCTTTGATGCGCTGGCCGTACTCGAGATACAGCTCGAACGGGTTGCTGGCGACGGCCAGGTCGCCGATGCGCAGGAAGTTGCAGTCCGCGACCAGGATCGGGTTCGCCCTGGCGGCGGCGTCTCGTTCGAGGAGCTTGCGATATCGCAGCAGTGTGCCGCCGCCCCAGGATTTCGGGTCCGGATCGCCATCCGCGGTAAGCTCGCGGATCTGCTCTTCGTAGTAGGCGACCTGCTCGTCGGACATGACGTACGCAGGCAGCTCGATCAGGTCGTGCCGGTGGCGGAAGGCCGGGGCGTCCGTCATCTCGCGCCGTCCGTGTTCGAAGCCCTCGATCACGCCGTTGACCAGGCGTCGCGCCAGGACGGCGCAGCCCTCGACGCCGCGCCGCGCCGGCTCGCTGCGCCGCCAGCGGATGAGGTCGTCCGGACACTGATCTCCGGCCGCGCCGGTCACGGCCAGAACCGTGAATCCGTTGCCGAAATGCTCGCGCAGGGCGCGCCGCGTCGGCCCCCAGATGTCGGCGGTCAGGAAATTCTCGCCCATGCAGGTCTGGGCCGTGCAGGCGATGCTGACGACGGCGCCGGTGGGCACACCGTCCATGTCGTGCGTGAACAAGAGCTCGACGCCCGGATCCATCGGACCTTCGACCTTGACGAAATCGTCGCGCTTCGCATCCCCGTACATCTGGCCGGTCCCATCGGCGAAAACGACGCGTCGGCACCAGCCGAGCACGGCATGGCCGAGGCCGGCCGATGTCTGCCCCGGCGTCCGCGCTTCCCAGGCAGCGACCGCGACGTCCGTCACCCGTTCGACAAAGAACGCGCGGTACTCCGACGGCTTCATGGTGCCGGTCGGCGGTTCGGGGAACAGGTCATCCCTGAAATTCGGCGCGTTGTGCGTGTGCGTGCAACTGATCAGCAGCTTGTCCGCGTCGAAGCCGGGAATGCGTGCGGCCACGGCCCGGCGGATGTCCTGGACCACGTCGAGCGCGCAATTGACCAGGTCACACGAGATCCAGAGCGCATGCTCGCCGTCCGCGCCTTCGAGCGCCAGCGCCGTGGCCAGGCACGGTTCCTCGACGTGCGTACTGATGCGTTCGTTGAACATGCCGAACAGGTTGACCGGCTGCTCCGGAGTGATGCTCGCCTGGGCCCAGCCGATTTTCAGTACGTTCCGGTTCATTGTGACGTTTCCTCCAGTTCGCGGTTGAACATCTCTTTAAGGACGGCCGGTTCCACGGCGACGGTTCATGCTCACTTCCGGTCAGAAATTGCTTCCGAGAATCTTCAGGAACGCATCAGCCATTTTTTCCCTGGCGATGTTGATGGCTGTGAAGCCCAGAATATAGCCGGGAGCTTTTCATGTCCTGGGGCCGGGGAATAGGGAGGCGCGTCGGCAAAGCAAAACGAACCGAACAGCAAGACAACATGGAAGACAACAACTCTGATCGTACGCCAATTCATTCGAGGTTCTCCGTGGCTGCGCCGCGGTCTTGTGACGGTTCCGGATCAAACCGTTCAAGCGACACGTCGTCAAAGACGACAATCTGGTCCCCAGTCCGGTCGGTAGTGCCGCGGAGTTGGACTTCGCCGCTGCCGTTGGGGACGACATCGACGGTGAAGTCCGCTTGGTACTCGATCCATTGGCCGTCTGTGGCCTTCAGCGGATCGAGCGTATACTGTCGCCAGCCGGGCGCTTCGGTCATGTTTACCTGTACGAGGGCGTCTCCAAGGTCGGCTGTGGCCCGGTAACGGAACGTCAGCCTCATGCGGTCCCCCTGTTTCACGCCAGAGAAGATAGCCCCGCGGCGCTGCACCCAGCGGGCGTAGACGTCCCCTTCCTGGCAGACCATGCGAGCCGACCACCTGCCGGAGCACGCTTGTTCATCGCTGCGTTCAAACCGTGCGGCGCCGGCATTCTGCGTGCCGGACCATGAGCGTGCGGCCGCCCCGTTGCCGTCCTCAAAGCTGGGATTGCTGAGGCGGTTCCCAGCGCCCGTTACCGAGGGTTTCCATTCTCCTTCCAGTTGGTCGATCTTGCGGGCATAGTCGGCACGCCAGCGCCCGGCGGACATGCTGGCGGCCTGCGGATAGGCATCGACGAGCCGGTCGACGAAGGCGACGATGTCGCGGCAGGCCGCCAGGTCTTCCTCCAGCAATGGCGTGGCGGCAGCGACGTATGCATTGACGTCGTGGTTGCACCGTTCGAGCAGGGCATGCAGCTCGAAATGCAGGCCGATCTCGCGACCAACCAGGCCGAGGAATTCGGCATAGATACGATGCCGCCTGAGATGCTCGCGCTTGCTCAACGGCTTGGTTGCCCCGTTCCACCAGTGGGCGTAGCCGGCGGGTGTATCATCCGCGGCCGCAATGGCCTCCCCCAAGAGTCGCGCGGCCTCGGCATAATGCGGCGCGGCCAGCCGCCAGCCTTGGGCTACCCCCTCGAGGCAGTCGGCAAGGTCGCCGCCGTTGTAGGCAAAGCCGAGGGCACCCTTGGCGACCAACGCTCCGCTGTCGCGTCCGGTGTTGCTTGGCAGTGTATCGGGAAGAACCGCCTTTCCCCGTCCCGCGTACCACCCCGGCCACTGCGCCGGCGCCCAGGTGGCGCAGTTCGAAAGAATCCGGTGTGCCCGTTCGAGAGCCTGCCACGCGCGGAAGGCGACATCGCCTGTTGTCGGCCCGTACTGATTGAGAGCAATGCGACGACAGACGGCCTCGGGATCGGCCAACGGATTGAGGAAGAACTCGCGGCAGGCAACTGAGTTGCTGGGGAGCATCTCGCTGTAGGTGCCCCAGTGATCGAAGACACCGTCGACCTCCAAGTCGTGCCAGCGAGATATCTTGGCCCCGATGCCGAGGGGGAAGTCCTGAAGATCCAGCCCCCATAGGTGCGTGGCATCATCCCCGAGATGCAAGTCGTCGTAGCCGATGAAGAGCTGGCCCTGCTCTCGGCAGACGCGCCGCACCTGGCGCAGGAAGTCATGATTTTGCCGTTCAGCCTGCCAACCGTCGCTTTCGGCAGCCAGGTAGACGCCGCTTGCTGCGGGCAAACGCGCCTGACGTTTCAGGAACTCGCCCGGATGCGATTCCCAGTGCCAGCCGGTGGTCAGCACCCGTAAGCCCGGCCGCACCTTGGTCCCCTCTTCGCAGAGGAATCGGATAAGCCGGTCTCGCTGCTCGAACTTGCTCATACCCCCGCAGCGTGGGCAGGTCTTGGGATCGCAGCCTTCGCCGCCGGAATCCATGCCGAAGAGATAGAGCGTCTCGATCTCCGGAAACTCGGTGAAGAAGCGCTGCAGGAGGTCGCGATAGAAGGCTTGTACCTGCGCATGCGCGAAGCACAGCACCTTGCCCTGGTACGTGCCGGAATCGCTCAGCACTTCGGCGGGAAAGTGCTCCAGCCACGCCTGCCGCTGCTCTGCCGGCACCCACGGACCGCCCTGGCAGGGCAGTTCGGTGATCCACAGCGCCAGCTCCAGACCGTAGTCCTGGCAATCCGTGATAAGTCGGTGCAGACCGGCGTTGTTTCTGGCGACTTCAGCGGCCGGTACGGCCTCCGGGAAGATCGGACTGGTCACATACCCCTGTAAGCTTCGCCGGCTCCCCTGCCAGTCGTGACTGATCAGGCAGTGCGAAGCGCCAAGCCTGCTGAGGAAGCGGATGTCGGCACGCTCGCCCGGCCAACCGCTGAAACGCGGATGGAAGTGCCGTTGAGCGATTCGGAAAACCCCGTGCGCGTGCCAGTCCGGCGGCGTGTCCGGCCCAAAGGCCAGCCGGTCATCCAGCGCGTAAACGGCATGCAGCACCCCGCGCGGCGTGCTTCCGAGCAGGTAGAGGTCGTCACCACGACGGAGACACTCGAACGCGTCCCGACCTGGCGGGACGTTGTGCAGGTTGACCAGGCCGTGCCGGATCAGATCGACCCGATCCGGCAGTTCGGCAAACAGGCCGAGATGGACGCGCGTGTTTTCAGGGAGTTTTCCGGGCAACCGCGCGAGTGAGCCGACGAGTTCTCCGCGGGCAGTGACGACCGTTCTGTGGGCACCATACGCTGAGATATTGGGCATTGGTTGAACACTCCCATCGGTTGTCGGTGCGGCGGTTGGCTTAGCGTCCTGACCGGCAACGGCGTTTGCCAGAAGAACCCCAAAGCACACGGGGGCAACGCGTGCGCCCACAGATTTGAATGTGTCCCAACTCATTCAAACATCCCCTCGATCATGTAGGTCAGATCGTCGGTGGTCGTCACCCAGCCGGTGCCGGTGTCCTCGGTGCGGCTGGCGAGCACAACGACAGCGTGCGGGGCGACCTCCAGAACCACGTCAACTTGATGCACGACGCGCTCCTTCGGCTTCCCCTCCCAGCGTTTCTGGAGGACAGCGCGCGGACTTCCGTCGCCCGAATCCGCCGCCAAGACCAGGGTCGTGCTCGTCCCCTTCTCTGGGGTAAGAAACCAGGCGACGGCGATTTCGCCGGCGACGCGGAGGCGGAGGCGCTTGTTCGTCGGATTGCGCCAGCGGATGAGCGGAAAATCCTCACTGTCGGTTTGGAAGACAACCTGTGGACGGAAGAACGGGCCCTTGTCATCGGCCCGAACCCAGCAACTGTTGCCACTCTGGGCGCACCATTCCCGGTCCCATACGTGCCGCGCTGGCTGGGCGGCGAACCAGCGGTCGCCACGGTTGGTCGTGGAGCCATAGAGCCAGACCGGGCGGCCGAGGATGTCATCGTCGGGGTTACCGTCGGACTTGCCCACCACCGTACCCGGCGTCCATTCGGCCGACCGGTCCCAGATAAAGCCGCGGGTGGTGCCTACGGAGATCTCGACCGTCGCCGCATTGGAGAACTCGTTCGCAGTCCTGATGCGGTAGGCAAACCCGGCCACTCCTTCCCAGTCCGGGGGAGGTGCATAGCGAAACGATCCGTCCTGTGAACAGTCCAGTTGCCCCCGGGTCGGTGACTTCAGGATCTCAATATCGCGTGGCGTGCCGGCATCTCCGTCGTTGGCGAGAAGCCCATCGGTGGTCTGCACGTTCAGGGCGGTGCCGATGGGGGTCATGTAGGTGTTCGGAAGGGCGATCAGGTCGGAAGGACATCCTGCCGAGGCCCCCGCCCTGAGTTCAGGTTCACGTTCTCCCTTCAGAACACTCACGCGCACGTCCGCCTCGCTCCAGTAGCCGTCGTAGTCCATGACCCGGCACGTGATTCGGTGCTGGCCCAGGGGAAGCTCCGCCACGGTTTGCCGACCCCGGGCAATCTCGTCTCCGTTGCGCAACCAGAGGAAGGAGTGCAGTTCGCGACCGTCCGAATCCAGACTATCGGACGCATCCAAGGGCACGATTTCCTTGCCGTCGCTGTCGCGGTCGAAATGCACACGATTCCTACCTGCCGAGGCCACGGGCGGGGTGGTCTGCCAACGCCGAGCCGGAACGTGTTTGCGGGTCTCGTCCCGACGCAATCCGATGTCCGTGAACGGAATCGTCTCGAAGCCTGCCGGACGTGGGGCGTCCGGCCGCAGCCGCAAGTCGCCCGAACGCGCGTCCAAGAACACCCCGAGGTCGTCCGTGACCACGTTGTCGGCTTCGGCCAGGTAGCGGCCGAAGGCGGTGCCGCAGGCAACGACCAGGTTGCGTTCCGTCGGATTGAGGCGATCGAGGCAATTGTCCGGGCAGCGCCAGGCACGGAACTCGGCCATGCCGTAGCCGGGCTTGGGCTGCTCCCGGTAGGTCTCCAGCCATTTCTCGGTGGCCAGCCCTCTCCGCCCCTCCGGATCCAGCCTCTTGAGCACGCCGGCCTTGTAGGAATCCCACTTGGCATCGTGGAAAAGGCTCGCCCCCACGGCCCGGCCGCAGTCCACGAAGATGTTGTTCTCCACCAAGTTCTGGTAGCCATGGTGAATGTAGACCGCGGCAAAGGTGGACGCCTTGCCGCTGCCGTCGCAGGCTCGGAAGAACACATTGCCGGACACCACGTTACCGCAGAGTGCGTTGTCCAGGTACACGCCGGTGGCGCCGTATCTGACCTTCAGCGGAATGTGGTGAATGAAGTTGTGGCGGATCACCGTTCCCCGATAGCCGGGGCTGTTGGCGGAGTAGATGGCCGCGACGTCGCCGGAGTCCGTACACACGTGGTCCACTTCGTTCAGCTCGATCAGGTGGTTGTTGCCCTTGAAGGCAATCCCGATGTGGGGTCCGTCGTGGACGCGGTTGTGCCGGGCCGTCTGTCCGCAACCTGATAGCTGAATGCAGGGCGAGTACGTCTGTTTGATGCGCCCGGGGTGATGGATGTCACAATTCTCGACCACATTTCCCGAAGCGGCCAGTTCGATTCGATTTCCGCCATCCAGATCCACGCCTGTCGCCCCGGTGTGGTGCACGTGGCAGGAACGTATGGTGTGGTTTGCTCCGGTGACGCGGATACCCACCCCACCCACGTTGCGGACCTCGCAATCGAGAACGCTGTTGTTTGCTCCCCCCGCTATCACAATTCCATCGTTCCGCCCCGACTCCACTACAAAGCCCCGCAATTCCACATGCGAGCAGTCAGCGAGTTTCACGATGGGCTCGACCAGTGTCGACACCACGAGACGGGGATCCTCGGCAGTGTCCGGAGGCCACAGCACCGCGAGCCCGCCGGACGGATCAAACCATACCTCCCCCGGCTCGTCGAGTTCCTCCAGCACGTTGATGGCACGGAATCGGCGCAGGCAGCCCTTGTCGGCGCCCATGCCGCGGTAGGGAGGGCGGACCGCGAGCTCGATCTGTCGGCTCCCGGGATCGATGCGGACCACCCGCACGGTCTCATCGATCCATTCGTAGAACCAGTAGCCGTGCAGCCAGACCCCGGCCGTGACCGACCAGCGCAACGGACGGTCTCCGCTGAACCGAATGACCGGTGGCGTTTCTGAGATCACCTCAGTCACGGTGGTCCAGTCGCGATTCGGCCAGCGTGCGTAGTGCAGCATCTGCCCATTCCAGGAGAATTCGCTCAGTCCCGGCGGGTCGCGCCACAGGTCCGGGAGCTCGCCTAGTTTCCCGGCGTTCTTCAGGTGACCCAGATCAAGCTGGAGCACACGGCTCCGTGCCGTTTCCGGCAGGCGCTGCCGAAGTGTCTCGTCCGTGACGGCAGTGATGTGTTCGGGGCGAAGTCGTTCGCCACCGATGAGGCATACGGACCCTTCGGCACAGTACCGGACCGGTCGATCCGGCGTGCCGCCGTCCTCAGGTCCCAGTTCGAGGGTTGCCGTCAACTCGTAGTCACCCGCGTGCATGAGGACGGTCGATCCGGCGCGCTGCTCCGTCGACAACGAACGCAAGACGTCCCGCGCTCGAACCGCCGTGCGGAATGGCTTGGCGGCCGTACCCTCCGCAGCGTCATCGCCCTCCGGGGTCACATGCAGCACGGCTCCCGGCGCCCTCAATGCGAGTGTGAGGCACCCCAAGACCCAGAAAACCAAAGCACCCTGTCGCGAAGATGTCATCCATGTCATCGATCCCGTCCTTTCCATTCGTTCGTTATGAGGCGGATTTCGGTCACCGCGTCTTTGGGTGAGCTGATGTCTTTCATCTTTTGGGCCAGGCCGGGAGAGCCATACGTGTAGAGCAAGTAAGGATGGGGGATGTTGTTGTGACCAGTAAACCGCTCCAAACTCGGCAGCCAGGAAGGCATATCCGCCACGTCCCGCCCGACGCATCGCACGTCAAAGGTCTCGCCTCCATCGGAAGACATCAACAACACCAACCTGGATGAATGATTGCCGAACTTGGCTTTAGGACCGCAATGCAATTTCGCCTTATGATCCACCGAATGGACGTCCACCGCGGTCAGTGCCAAATAGAGGCGTCCATCGTCACTGACCGACATGCTTGGTTCCGCCCAGGATGCGCGGTGATGGGGATATGCCTTCTCAATGAACGGATTGAGGGATATGGCTTGCCACCCGTTGTCTTCCCGGCGCCATAGCACGGCTTCGCCCCATTTGTCGGAATATCCCCTGAAACCGGTCGACACGGTCGTGATACACGGCCTACCGTCTTTGAGTACCACGAGGTTACCCGCCCTGATACAGTTGTCCGTCACGGGAATCCGCTCAAAGGCAGTGTCTGTAGGAAGATCCTCAACCGCGGCTCCATCAAAATGTGTCCACGTATTGCCGCCATCGTTGGAGCGCAAGTACCCAGCCAGTCCCTTTTCTCGAGCGTCCTTGAACTGTTCTCCTCCAAACAGCATGAAGCCGAGATGCAGGTTTCCGGCGCCATCAAGATACAGCGACGCACGGTAGCAGCGATAGGAGCCATCTTTCTTCGTGGATGTAACCAAGGGACCGACTTTCGTCCACGATTCGCCAGGCTTACGCCGGTAGTACGTCAGTCGCCAGTCCGGCGCGTCCGACTCGCGACAGACCAGGTGCAGCGTGTTGCGGGCATCGCATACAAGGTTGGGATAGGTACAACGCTCGCCAAACAGCTCAACCGGTCCCCAGTCAGAGGCATCGTCAGGCCGAACCGAGCGGCGGTACGAGAAAGGGCCATGATGAGGACCGAAAACTATGTGGAGATAGCCATTGCCGTCTCTGACGAGGGTCGGTCCGCCGTGGTTGTCAACAGCCTTGCCAAGCGTCCAAGTAGGCGACCATTGACCGTTGCGTTCTTCCAAGGTTTTCACTCGAACAAACTCGGGGCCGCCGCGGCCCGCATCCAGCCACGCAACATGCAGTTTGCCGCATGCGCGCAGGATTTTGTTGTTCTCGATATAGGCGCTTCCGCGCGTCGATCCCTGGGCGGAGATAAGGGTATCGGTCCAGTTCGGCCGGACCGCCGATTCGTCTGCCGCCGTGTTTGATCTGTCTGGCAGAGCGTCGGCAAACAGTTTTTTCAACGCCGCAAGTTCGGCGGGGATGACTGTTTCCGGGCCCCGGCCGTTCTGGGGATACGACTCGAGAGCCACCCAGCCGCTGTAGCCATGCTGCTTGATGGCGCGGACGATCTCGGCGTTGTTCGTCCGGCCCCTCCCGAAGTATGTGCCTCTGCATGTGCATGGATCCTCGCCGGTGTCCGTCCGGGCGAAGTCCTTGAAGTGGAAATGGCAGCTGCGGTCGTAGAGCAGGTCCAGGACATCCTCCGCGCGTTCGCCGGCAGCCTCGAAATTGCCGGTGTCGAAGACGAACTTGACGCGTTCGTCCGTCTGATCGAGGATTTCGAGGCAGTCCGCGCTGGAACAGATCAGGCGAGGCGAGGGAACGAAGTCCTCGAATGCCAGGACCATACCGCGTCCGTCGACGTCGTCGACAAAGTCCATGATTCCTTCGACGATTCGTTTCCTGCCGTCCTCCGGCGCCTGCCCATCGGCCAGTTTGCATCCGGCCAGATGCACGATCTCGCACTCGAAGGCGGCGCATACGTCAATGCCTCGGCGCATCGTCTCGTACGCCTCTTCCCGTGCGCTTCCGTCGGGTGCGGCGAGATTGGCGATGAGATCCATCACCGGCATGCTCAGATTCGCGTCCGCCATCTTCTCGCGGTAGAGCTTTATCAGGTCGTCCCTGCCGAAGAAGTGATTGGCGAACGCCTCGATGCCATCGGCACCGGCGTCGCTCAGTATTCGGATCAACTCCTCGTGCGAGCCGGCGTTGCTGTTTACCCAACCTGCATACATGAAGGTCATTACGGCATAGCGTATCATAGTCACTCCCCAATCGATGTTTAGGATGTGAGCATACCGGCTTCCCGGGCTCGGTCCAGACAGACCCGGCAACTCGCGAAAGGCGAGACGGGAAAACGGTCCTGTTCGAAAATCAGCCAGTCCAACCCCAATTCTTCGCCTTGTGCGGCGACGGCCCGCATGTCGAGAAACCCGGCCCCGACATCGGTAACCCGGTCGTGTTCGCGATCGTAGTCGCGCAGGTGAACCTGGGGCGTCCGCGCGCCATGCCGGCGCCAGTAGGCCATGGCGTCCAACCCGGCTTTGTGAATCCAGCCAAGGTCGATTTCCAGCCCCACCCACTCGGCGGGGGCGTGAGCGGTCAGGTAATCCTGCGCGGTCTGCCCATCGACGGTTGCCGCGAATTCCTGGTAGTGATTGTGGTAGGTGAAGCGCAAACCCTTGTCGGCCGCGATGCGTCCTGCGTTCTCCAATTCCGGAACAAGCGACTCGAACGCGTCGACCCGGTTGGCCAGGCTCGTGGTCACGTAGGGCGAACCGCAGGCCAGGGCAATGTCATAGACGCGATGCCCGGGGTCGAGCAGTTCGTCGAGCTGCACATGCATGCCGCAGCAGGCCAGTCCCAGCTCATCGAGAAAGCCGGCCAGCTCCTCCGGCTCCATGCCGCCGTATTTCCAGGCGAACTCGACGCCCTGAAACCCCATTTCCGCGAGCTGCGCAAGCGTAGCGCGGAACGAGTCGTCGTCAGTATGCTCGCGAACGGTGTACAACTGAATCCCAACGTTGATGTCCGACATGGTCAAGCTCCTCCTTCAAGACGGAAGGGGCATGCGCCCCGCATCAACCAAGAACCTTGTCCGGGTCGATCTGATCGACCGCTCCGAAGACTTTCAGGAACCCGTCCGCGACCTTCTCCGCCACGTCGGTGCGGTTCGGCGCGCGCAGCGGCACGGTCATGCCGAAGTGCGTGTCGCTGTGCTTCTGGGCCACGGGATACGCCGCCGGGTTATACTCGACACCCGGCCCGGCGTTCGGGCACGACCACGGGCAGCCGGCGCCGTACGCGTTCTTCGCTCGAAACACGGTCATGGCGGGCAGGATGAAGCGCTGCCAGGTGCCGACCGGCACGCCCTCGGCCTGCAAGGCTTTCATGACCGCGTCGCGCATGCGAACCGGGTCGCCGTTCCAGCCGACGGCGTCCATGTCGATGCGGCTGGTGTAGTTGTACCAATTGTGGAGGTGCCCGTCCGGTTCGGTCGGCAGGATCAGTCCCGGGACGCCCGCAAGCCGCTCGTTGAGCACGGCGCCGTTTTCGCGGATGATGCTGAAGTACCCATCGAACTTCCGCAGCTGAGAGCGGCCCAGCGCCGCGGTCATGTCGTTGCAGCGGTACATCCAGCCGAGGGCATACGCGTGGTAATCGCGATCCTCGTGCGGCGTCCGGGTCTCGCCGAAACTCCAGAGCTGAGCCGCACGCGCCTGCATTTCGTCGTCGTCGGTGACGAACGCCCCGCCTTCGCCCGTGCAGAGGCACTTGTTCTGGTTGAAACTGAACGCCGCACAATCACCGAGCGTCCCCACCTTCCTGCCGTTGAACCGCGCACCATGCGCCTGACAGCAGTCCTCGATGACCTTCAGGTCGTGCTTGCGCGCGATGGCCGTCACCTTGTCCATGTTCACGGCAAGTCCGTGCAGATGCACGACCACGATCGCCTTGGTGCGCGGCGTGATCGCGGCCTCGATCTTGTCCACGTCGATGTTGATCGTGTCGAAATCGATGTCGACGAACACCGGCAGCGCGTTGTGATGGATGATGCACGTCGCGCTCGACGACCACGAGTAGGCGGTCACCAGCACGTGATCCCCGGCACCCACACCGCAGGCGACCACGCACATGTGCAGCGCCGCGGTGCCGCTGTTGGTCACGATGGCGTGCCTGTTGCCGTTCCAGGCGGCCCACTCCTCGCCGAACGCCTTCACGTTCGGGCCGCAGGCGAGTTTGCCGCCGCGCAGCGAACTCAGGACCATCTGCTCGTCGTCCGTGTCGATGGGCGGCCAGTTCTTCATCAGTCCTGGCGGAACTGCAGGATGCCCGCCGAAGATCGCCAGCTTTTCCGTGGTCGAGGGCATTGATCAACTCCTTCCATGGCTTCCGTTGCGCTGGTTTGAGGGATGCACGTCCTGTCAAGCTACCGTGTCAGAGTTGCCTGCTACAACAGGAAAATCTTGCGTTCTCAGGCAGATTATTGCGTTCTTGAGCCAAATCTGAACGGAGGATAGGCCCCATGCCGTCGCCCGAAGCCCAAGACAATGAACTGGTAGGTTGCTTCTCGGGACCGCTGCCAGAGATCCGCACCATGGGTCTGATGCAGTTCGACCCGGTGTGGGCGGTGCGCGAGCATGTGAGTCCGGTGTGCGAGTTGCTGCACGTGGTTGCGGGCGCCGTGGACCTCGTCACACCGTCCGGCAGGTTTCCGGCACAGGCGGGCGATACGCTGTTGGTGCCGTCGAACACTCTGCACCGGGACGAGTTCGAGCTGGGGACGGACCTCAGCATCCTCTTCATCTCGTTCACCTGGCCGTGCGAAGAGGCGTACTTCCGACACGTGCGACCGGATGCGACACTGGCAATCTCGAGTCAGCGCAGGGTCGAGATCGCCGGGCTCTTCGACCAGTTGCGCGGCGATGTCGCCGGACCCACGGCTGTGGATGAACTGGTGGCGCGCGCCCGCGTTCTGACCGTTCTCCTGCTGTTTCTGCGCGACGCACTGGCCGCGCAAACCACCAACGACGCAGCCGATGGGGCCTCCCCGGCAGACCGGCGGCACCAAGCGCTGGTCGCGGGCGCCAAGGCTTACCTCCAGAAGCATCTCGCGAACGCCGTGACGCTCGACGAGATCGCCTCGCACCTTGGTGTCAGTTCGTACCACCTCTCCCACGTCTTCAGCCGGGAGACGAGCTTTTCCCTGTATACCTTTCTGACCGCGACCCGCATGGACAAGGCGAAGGCGCTGCTGCGCGAGGGCAGGTTGAACGTGTCCGAAGTCGCCTACGCCGTGGGCTACCACGATCCCAGCTACTTTTCCCGCGCATTCAAGGACCGCTGCGGATGCTCGCCCAGCGTCTTTGCGACGCAGTCCCATGATCGATGAGGCCGCGCAGACCAGCACCATGGTCGGGACACGCATAGCGAAAGCAATTTCCTCCTATGTGGACCGTCAAGCCCGTCGGACGACTTTTTCTGCATCAACCTGCTCCACGTACCATTGCTCCTGCTTGCCGGGGACCGATTTACGGCCTATCGTGGGCGTGACTGATCGGAGGATAGGGCTCTGCTGGGAAGCAACCCGAGCGCCGTATCAGTCCACCCTCGCAGGGGGCGGGTCACTGCCCTCTGCATTCTCATTTCGTGTGCCTGGATTCCCGCTCTCTCTGCTGCCCCTGTCAATGCAGAAGCAGTACTCGTACCCCTGCGGGGGTGTGGGAAGGCGACAAATCCCAGGGGGTCTGGGGGACAGCGTCACCCAGGTTCGAATCGCCGCATGTGTGCGTCCTCGGTTATTGTGCCGTGCAAGAGCTGTGGGTGCCCGGTTTCATGGGAGCGTCAGACGATGTTGTCTGAACCACCTCCTATCCGTGTCGAGTCACGCTCGAACCACCTAATGCTGCATGCGCTCTTACAAGCCCAGGGAAACCGGATGAACAGGGGAACCCATCTATCAAACGGTGCGGTCATCGACCGACCCGGAAATTGCACGGTCCCCTGAACACCCGAAAATCTTGCCGGCATGGTCAGTTCACTCTCCTGCTGCTTCGTATAGCCGATGCAAGCTCAGCCAACTGTCCTGATGATCTGCCCGGCGGGCAGTTCGTCCTTCTCCACGTACTTCCACAGTGCCACCAGGAGCTTCCTGGCCAAGGCCACGATCCCGATGCGGCGCATGCGTCTGCCGCCGTGTCCGAAGCGGTGTTCAAACCACTTGGCAAGCTCCGAGTGCGGCTGGAAACGCAGCCAACTCCAAGCCAGCTCGACCATCACCGCCCGAACGCTCGCCGCCGTCAAAGAACTGCAACTGGACGTTCTGGAGGCGAAAGCCCAGGCCTCGACCTCGGGCGAAGACGAAAGGAGCAGGAACGATGCCCCGTCTATCTGACCGTATGCTGGACAGCATCTCGCTGCAGGCCCTGAAGTCGACATGCACATTCGGGCTGGTGGTCCTGACCCTCGCCGGGGTCTACTCGATCAGCCCCAGAGTCGTCCGCCCGCGCCACGCCTACACGGGTGACCAAGCCGACGAGTGGCATATCACCGAGTCCGACACCGTCTTGGCGCACTCGCGAATCGTGCTCTCGGACTGTGAAGCCAACCCGCACGTCCTCCGCCTCGATCTGCCGTACGCCGGGGCCACGGCCGAATCCGTCACTCTCGAAGGGGAGCCGATCGACTTCGACCAAGTCCTCACCGGTTCGACGCAGCCAACCGGCGTGTATCTGGCTCTGAACAGACCTGCGTCCGCGCTGCGTGGTGAGCTGCTCGAGGTGGTCTGGTCGCTGCCGTTACAGGCACTGCAGGTGAGTCCCGACAACTACCGCACGGAACTCAAGGGGCTCCTCCCGATCCGCAAGTACTCCCTCAACATCGTGGTCGACCGAGGCGCCGACTTCGAGATCGCACGACATCCGGGCCTGCGGATCTTCACCCCCTTCTTCGCCACGCGCCGCAAGCCTTCCGCCGCGAGCTTCGGCACCTGCGGCCTAGGAATTCGCAGACGCAGAACGTCCTCAGACAGCTAGTTGGAGGGTCAGTCCCGACGGGTCGCGATCCAGAGCAGGTGCTTGCGGCCACCACGCCCCTTGCGAATGGGGACGCGGACCTCCTCCACCTGGAACCCCATTCGTCGCAGGCGTTGCGTGAAGGGACGGCAAGGGCCCACCGACCAAACACCAAAAACGCCTTTCGGGCGCAAAGCGCGGTACGTCGCGGCAAGCCCACGCTCACTGTAAAGCCCGTGGTTGGTCCGACAGAGGAAACTGTCCGGGCCGTTGTCGACGTCGAGCAGAATGGCATCGAATGCGTCCACGCTCTTGCGGATGATCGCGCCGACGTCGCCTTCACGCACACTGACACGAGGGTCCTCCAACGGCCGACCGGCAACATCGGCGAGGATGCTGCGGTTCCAACCGACGATGGCCGGCACCAACTCGCCGACAACCACCTTCGCTCCCTTCCCCAAAACACTCAGTGCAGCGGCCAACGAGAATCCCAGCCCGAGGCCTCCGATGAGCACGTGCGGATGCTTGCGGTCCGCGATACGCCCGCAGCCGATCTCGGAGAGGGCGTCCTCTGATCCGTGCAGCCGGCTGTTCATGGCTTCTTCGCGGTCAAACCGGATAGAAAACTCGTCGCCGCGCCGCCACAACTCGGCCATCGCGCTGTCGCCCGGTACAGGCGCGCTCTCCAGCAGTTCCCAAGGGACCATGCTCACCTCATCAGCAAGACTCTGAACTCCGAACTCCGAACTCCGAACTCCGAACTCCGAACTCTGAACTCTGAACTCCGAACCCAATGTAACCCCACTCGTGCCCAGCACCTCATCGCGTCGGTCCCCAGAACGACAGATGGCAGGAGACGTGGCCAAGGAGTATCGTTGCGCCCCAACCCCCGCCCACTCCATGGAGGCCCGAATAGGTATGCCCTCTCTGACCCTCACCCTCCTGGCCCTGATGCTGTCCGCTGCTGGGGGACGAACGTGCCTCAACATCGCGCACCGCATGCATCACTACATGGCCCTGGGCGTGGATGGCGTGATCACGGACCGGCCGGACCTGCTGAAGAGCAATACCGCCTTACTGTCCTTGTTGGCCTAAGGTACTCGAACACAACCAATATCGAGACAGGAGCGGGCAGATGCAGACATGTCGTCAGGCAGACGGAGAAGATACACTGGAATCCCCGATCCAGAGAATAGGTGAACCTGGGTATGCACTTGTCTCCATTAGCCACTACATGCGGGGGTGTCGCGCCCCCCGATGATCTGATGGACCGGGACCGGATCAACCTGAGCTGCCTGCTGGACCAGGCTGTAGAAGAGCTTGCCACGTGACGCCGATGTCCGCCGGTTGAAGCGGAAGGTGAACTCGTCGAGGTAGTAGGCCAAGTGCTCGGGGCTTACGGAGCCCTGGCAGGTTCCGAGTATCCAACGTTTGAGGGGTGAAGCAACGAGATGTGGAAGAGGAAGCAAGTCATCACCCACGACGCTTTCGGATCAGGCGATCACGCGCGTGCAGCCGGCTTTGGAGAGACCCTCGTAACCAGCCCAACCGTCTGTGGCAATCGTGCTTCCGGGTGCAACTGCGGCGGAGACGGCTGGTACAAGGCTCGCGCTGCTCGCGTCGGCCACTCGAGCCAAGCGAATGCGGCCGACTTTTCCCTCTTTGTCCTGGACCATGATGAGCACGAGGGACTTGCCCTCGGCGCCCCTACCGCGTGGTCCCGATTTCATCCCACCCACGTATGCCTCGTCGGTCTGCACAACGCCGAAAAGGCGATCTCTGCCAGGCCGAACCTTGGTTCGCCTGAGCTTGTGCAGCCAGGACCACCCCGTTCGTAGCTCCCCAATCCAGGAGTTCGTTGCAGTCCGAGAGCGTTGCCCCCATGCTTCTGGCTGGTGATGTGCCACATGGCGCGGATCCACATTTGCAGCGGCTTTTTCGTGTCCTGGAATATCGTGCCCGCCAGCAGCGAGGTCTGCAGACCGCACCTTTGACACAACCACAGATCTCGGCCGGTCTTCCAGGCGGACGCGCTGGCGCAGCCGGGGCACAGGAAGCCGTCAGGCCGCCGCAACTGCGCCAAGTAGGCGCGGCAGGCGTCTTCGCTAGCAAAGCGTGTCTCGAAATCCATGAGATCTCGCGGATTGTCCTCCATGGAGGCATACACTATATCTAGGGGTCAGTGGAGACAAGTGCATACCCAGGGAGGTGAATTGTCTGATGGCCCTCGACGAGCTGTCACGATATCCGGCCTCCTCGGCAGACGACCGCTGGGAACAGCCAAAGGTCCCGGTGATCCGGAGTGGCCCTCCGGCTGATAGCCTTCAGTCGCCTCGACGGAACCCCGAGTCCAGGTTCTCGATCTCAATAACAAGGTTGTAGTCGGTGGCGTAGTCCCGTTCGCCGACGCGGATGTATATGTCCGTCTCCGCCGTCTCGGCAATGGTGAGGCTCCTGGCGTTGTCAGTGCTGGTCTCCGCTCCGGTCAAGACGCCGTACGCCGCTGGATAGGCAGCGAGTTGCACGTCATCCCAGCGGTCGAGATCACGTTCTACAGAAATGACCAAAGCCTTGCGTCCCGTCCCTAAGTCGCTCAGCACGTACCAGTCATCATCAAGGCAAACGAGATCGTCTCGGCGAATCATAGCGTACCCATATTTGGCGTACGCACCGGACGACACGCCGCTAAAAAGCGCCGTGGCCGTCTCCTTGTCGTCGTTCTCACCGTTCGCAGCAGTCTCGTAGGCATCGTCCGGTATCTCGGAGAAAAGCGTTTGAGCGGGGTCGGCCAGGAGGTTGATCCGCAACCAATCCCTCAGTTTGGTCTTGTGTTCGGTATCGCCGTCGTAGTACTCCTGTGCCGCGACCTTGCTTGCGAGGAATGCTTCCCCAAAACTCATGCCCTCCGCGAGACTGACGAAGAACTCGCGTTGGTACCAAGCAGACTGGCCGGTGACGGGATAGGCGGGACAGGCAACTTCACTTGCCGTGGTGTTGGTCGCCCCGATCACCGCGACAGCCCCGCCGTCGTACAACAGGGCCTGGGCCAGACTGCCCCACTTGGCTCGTTGAAGTGCGTGGTCGCCTTTGGAGTAGGCGCCGGTTCCGGTGGAGAAATTGTTGCAGCTGGCCGCATAGACGACTGATGGATGGTCATTGTCCATGTTGCCATGCCCCAGGAACCAAGACCGCTCGATCACACTTCCGTCCCGAGTGTCGAGGTAGCCATCATCGTGGGCGTAGTCGACATCGTCATTGTCGCCAATAGACACACTGGACCATGAGCCGTGGCCACGCCAGTAGACGAGCCCATAGTCGTTGTTGCACCACTGGTCAAAAGCCGATGAGTGGGCTCCTGCGTCCTGCATGGGCGTCACGGCCTCCATACCGATTCCGTCATGCCACACATCGTGGAGATACGACACGAAGTCATACGCACTCTGAGTCACCTGATCGAGATGGCTGAGGAAGCTCCCGTCGGCCACGGATGTGTAGTACCACGTGTAGTAGAGGGTGAGGGCGGCGTTACCGTAGTAAAGTCCATATTCGTCCTCGGGCCCGATTCCGTACATCCAGGAACTGAGAGCCAATTGGTTGTGGCGCCAGCTCTTGTCGATCTGACGATCATAGCGAATCAGCTTGTGGAAGACCGTCCGCAGCTTCTCCCGTGCCGTGACGACCAGTTCAGTGCCGCCGCCCTGGTACAGGACATCCGCGACATATCCCCCTACGGGCGCAATGCGGCCCACGACTAAATCCGGACGGCCGATGCCACCATTCCACGATTCGCCGTAAAGCTGGTCGTCGTCGCTGTCCCAGTCTTTGAACCAGGATGCGGCGTAATCGGTGTAATACATATCGGTGAGCGCGCTTTGGGTTGCGCCGTCATCGCCGCTTGCTACCGTACAGTTCCGCATCGGGACCAAGCCGGGATCAGGCACGGGCACTCCCGCGCCCTGTGCGTTGGGATCGGGATTGCCGAGAAGCAACACGTTGCGCAACTCACTCGTCAGCTTGCAGGTCCAGATGAACTGCTTGATTTTCTCCTGTTCGTCAATGCCGTTACAGGTGTCGTAGATATCCTCCACTGCCGCCACCATGACGACTTCGCCCAGCAGTTCCTTATGCTCAACAAACTCCCTGAGGCCGTTCAGCAGGCGGTCGGCGTAGATCTCCTGGCTGGTCACAATCAGGTAGGTCGTATTCTCGTCAATGGTCACGCCCGTCGATCCGTTCAGTACGAGCACCTCCAACGGGTCCCAGTCCGCAATCAGCGGGGCGTAGACGGCCTCGATCTGGTTCCATGGCTGGAGACCTTGTTCCAGTACAAGGTCGCGAACACGTGTGTCCGCTGGGACCATGGTTGTCGGGGGATCCGCGACCGTGCACTGGAACTCGATCTCAATTTCGGCCGTCTGGGTTATCTCGAGGGTCTGACGCTCGTCGTTGTAGCGGACGGGAGCCGTCTGGATATTGACCAGCACATACCCACTCATTTCGCCTACGCTCACGCTTCCGACGGTACCCGATGGGAAGAAGAGGTCTTGCCCGTAGATATCGGGGCTGAACAACGGTATGTCGTTCGAGTCCCGGGAAGATAGAATTCGTCTCTGGTCGTCGTCCTCGGCAGGAACATCCTGGAAGTCGACAATGGGGCTGACGGGGGCAACCTCGATGGGGGATGCTGTTCGGGACGAGGTCCGGACGACAGTCACCCTCACTGTGTCCGTCTCCACATTGGGTGGCAGCACAACACGGTAGACTTTCCTAGGCAGACGTGGCTGCCCCGGTTCGCCGCCGAATGAGAAGCCCGGTACAACCGGTGTTGTCCATCCCCCCCACTCTTCAAGCTCTGGTTCCGGGAACGTGATGTGGACGCGGGTCCGCTGAACATCGCCGGGAAGCCCCTTGTACAACTCGTTCACGGCACCGACCAGTTCTTCTCCAAGCCGAACGGTGCATGTGCTCGAGGCGTATCCCCAGTAGGCGCTCCCCATGCTGACCCACTCGAACACGGCCTCGTACTTCGCGCCGTCCCACCCCCAAAGCGGAGCGGCGAGCACGCTTGCCGGGATAGTCGCAAAGGAAGCGGGCACTTCGTTGTAGGGCGGCAGACCAATCGGGCCGATCATGTTCCAGCCCAGTTCAGTAGCTCTTTCTACTGAGGTCGCTGGCCGCCCTCTGACATCAATCATCGTGGTACCTCCCGGAGTGGGAGCGGAGTAGTAGACCCAGTAGCCTTCGCCCGGCATGATGTCTGTGGGCTGTGCGTACACGCCATTGGCCCAGCTCCACACGGGACATCCCGAGAAAACGGTTCCCGCGTCCGGATCGATGGGCATGATGGGCGAAGATACCAGGTTCCAACCGTCCCTGAGAGATAGGGAAAAGGACAGCGCCTCGGCATAGTCGATAGCAAGGTGCGTGGCTGTTCCGGCAGGGATAGTCAGCGAGCTCGATTGTGCCATCCGCCGCGCGATGCCGTCCGGAATGGGGTTACCTTCACTGTCCACCTCCACCATCAAGAGCCCCTCTTCCGGTACGGCTTCATTGTCCCAACCCAGTTCCACGGGGACATCGCTTGCTTCAATGCGCAACAGCCAGCGCGTCTCATCAGCGACCGGACGGAAATCATGAGCCAGATCATCGCTGGGGATCTGTAGCGCCACAGAACGGGCGCCATCGTAACCGTCCGGGGGAAGCCCCCAGTCGATCCCCGTGTCAAACCCGTGCGTGGCCGTACTGTTCATCCCGATGACTACGTTGTCCACCTGCCCCCCCGTCACGTTGATGCGTAGCCTCCACAGCTCGCCGTCGGGCACGATGGCGACGGCGTTACTGTTGGCCGAAGCAGGGCTTACGGCGTTCATCTGATCCACTGCCGTGACCGCGCAGGTGAGAATCCGTTCAGTGGGTGTGACAGCGGATGGCAGCGTATCCTGCACGGCCGTCGTCGTGACGTCCCGCAGCACGGTTCCGAGGGCCGTCCGCCAGACGTAGCGGTAACGTAACGAGGGTAAATCTTCGGTGTCCTCGTCCGTCGCCGCTCCGGTCAGGACGCAGACGAGGTCCTGCCCATCTTCAGCCCACGCATCGGGCGTCACTTCTGCGATCACGCCGCCAAGGGACGGGCAACGGCTTACATCCACGACCCGGCCCTCGGCCCAAGTCACAGTCGCGACGGCCCGGACGGCGGAATCGCTGATGCTGCAGACGAGGGTCAACGGAGCAGATTCCACGGCTGGGTGCAGCACCGTGTCATAGCCCGGGGCAAAGACAAAGCTCGGCGAATCATCGCCAACCGCTACGGAATTCAGCTGCCACTGGTAGTGGTACGGTGCGGTCCCCCCCGCCGCAACCACCGAGAATTCCCGGGCTGCGCCCTCTGCGATAGGCAACACGTTCGTCACCGCGACGGCATTGGTTCCCGTCCCGGTGGCCATTCCGGGGGACGCCGCACTGACATGGAGGGTGTCATTCGGCGCGACGACTTCACCCGGGCAGATGTCGTCGATCCAGAGCTCCTGGCCACCGATGGCGAAGGAGTTGACCGGGCCGGCAACGGTCAGTTCGCCCAGGTCACCGACCACGTTCTGAACGGCCACGTACGAGCCGCCGATGACCGTGCCGTCGATGTCCGCGAAGTCTTCGAACTCCTGGAACGTGCCGTTGATCTCGATGTTCAGGTTGCCGCCGTGTTCGCCGTAGCGCATGATGATGCCGGGCACGGGCGAACCAAAGTCGATCTCGAGCGTGATGTTGTTGGCCCACATATCCTGACCACTGCCGCCGGCGAAGCCCTGGTTGTCCACCTGGGCGTAGCCGTCGGACGTCCAGAGACCGTTGCTCCACTGGAACGCTGCGGCGGTCACGTCGGCGCCGCACGTGGTGAACGTGTCGCCAACCACGTACTGCGTGGCAAGCGTCAGGTCTTCGAAGTCGATGCAGTCCGCGGGCTGCGGCGTCGTGTTTCCGGCGGAAAACGGCAGGTAGTCGTTGGTGCTGATCACCATGCCGAAGGGACCGTCAAGGAGAGCGCCCGTGGAGACGGTGTCGGCGAAGAGAGACGCCGTGCCGGCGGTGAGGTCGTAGGCAACGATCTCGTCGCTCAGGTATCCAGTGATGTAGAGCGTTCCCCCGTCTGCGCTCAGAGCCAGGCCGCGGGCTGCGAAGTTCGCAAAATCGATCAGCTCGGTCACATTGCCGTCAGCAATGGTCACCTCGAAGACCTTGCCATCAGCGTAATCGGCGACGTAGAGGGTGGCTTCGGCTGCGTCGATGACGAGGCCGCCTCCCGTGCCGGGGGCGACAGCGGAGGCGAGCACGGTGGCGGGATTGGTGACAGCATCCAGCGGCAATGTGTCGCCGGGGGAGATCACGAACACGTCGCCACTGTCGTCAGTGAAGTAGACGACCCCCGATGTCGTCCGCACAACGGCCTGGGGAATGCCGTAGCCTTGGGCCAGCACAGCCTGGCCCAACGTGTCAAGATCCAGGAGGATGATCTTGTCTCCTGCGTCGGCAATGTAGAGATCGTTGTTGTCAGCGTCGAAATACAAGGCGTTGGGGTTGCTGAAGCCGGTCTCGACCGTGCTGAAGAGATCGCTCAGGGCTTGGGAGTATGCGCTGCCGGTGTCGTCGCTCACGTACAGCAACGGGTCGGCCGCAAGCGTGTCCTCGGCCAGTCCGGACGGGCCGTTGAATCCCGTACCGACAACCGTGGCGGTGCCGTCGTCGGCGATCTGGACCACGGTCGTGCCTCCGCCGCCATCGCCTTCGTTGGTGACATACAGGAAGTAGCCGGCCGGCAGAGAGTTGTTCACCGGCAGGGATGCCACGTCCACTTCCGGCGGGGGCGCGCTGACGACCTCGAACGCGAGCGGGACAGACACATTGTTGTTTTCGTTCTGTTCGTCGATGTCCCCGAACAGATCGGCCTTCACGTGAATGATGTAGGAGCCCACGGGCCACATCGCGTCATGCCCGACGGCGAAGCTGTAGTCGGCCTCATCGCCTGTGGCCATCGGATCCGTGTAGGGGACGGTCATGTATCCGCCCATAACGAAGGGCGCGCCGTCCCGAGTTGCGTTCACGATACCCGCTTTCAGGTCGACGCCCGTGACCGGCTCGGGACCGATGTTCGTCACCGTGAAGCTCACCCAGGTGGCGGGGGAGGCGCCTTGGACGATAACGGTGTTGGGGATGCTGATGTCGGCGACAACCACATCGGGCAGCGCCGGCGGCGGGGTTGCCCGCTTCACGAACATGAAGAAGCCGTCTTCGTCGTCAGCAAGGGGGAGCGTCACATTCCCTTCGCCGCCCATCATGTCTTTCTCGTCGTTCATCTGCAACGTAAAGGCGGTGGTCACATCGCCCTGAGCGTCGGTGTCCACGAGCGTGCCGGTCACGCTTCCGTCCGCGCCGATGGTGAAGCTGCCGGACGTGATGGCGCTCTGTGGTCCGCCGTCGGAGCAGTTGTAGGTACTGAACGGGGCAACGACCGTCCCGGTGTTGTCCAGTGTGACAAAAGCGTCCCAAGTGTCTTCTTCCTCCAGAGACGAGCCGCCGAGGAACCACGTGCCTTCCAAGTCTGCTGTGACAAACTGCTGGGCCACCTTCTTCACGAAAGCGAACATGCCCTCTTCCGTGCTCGTTGCCGTTTTTCCGGGGCCGGCCATGATGCCCTTCCTGTAGTCCATCTGAAGGGTGAGATTGGTGGTCACCGGCGTGCCGCCACCATCGTCGTCGATGAAGTGACCGGTCACGGCGCCGTCTGCGCCAACCGAAAAGCTCCCTCCAGTGATCGCATTCGTGCCCCCTTCCGAGCTGTTGTAGGTCCCCCCCGTGACGTTACCCGTCGTGTCAATGGTAAGCTCGCCATCCCACGTGTGGTTGTCCTGCAGGTCGGAGCCGCCGATGAACCAAGTCCCGACCAAGTCCGGGTCAAGAGCGAATTGGGACGACTTCTTGATGAAGACGAATGCTCCGTCCTCGGATTCGGCGGGGCTAGCGTTGCCCTCTCCCGCCATGGTTCCTTGCCCCGAGTCCATCTGCATGGTGAAGGTGGTCGTGACCGCCACGGCCCTGTTGTCCGTGAACGAACCGGTCACTTCACCGAGAGCGCTGACCGTGAGCCCGCCGCTCACGATGGTATGCGTCGATCCGGCAGACGACGTGATCGCCCCGCCCGTGACGTTGCCCGACGTGTCGAAGGTCACCGTGCCGGTCCACGTCAGGTCGTTCTGGAGATCGGAGCCGCCGATGGACCATTCGCCCGCCAGGCTGCCTGTCCAGGCCGCCGCATCGTTTGCGAATGTTACGAGAAAGTCGTCCCTGGCGAATGTACCATCATCGTACATGATGATCGCCTGGAGAGGCAACTCTCCTCTCACCAGTGCTTCTTCGGTCAGGATGATGGCGAAGCCGTTGTCACCACGGCTCGCCATCGGCAGCACGTTCTGCGTGTTCGCGCCGAGCGTCCCGTAGAAGGCTCGCCCGCGCACGAACGTGACGAGATTGGCAGCTTCCGCAGAGGGGAAGAGAGTGAGAGTCACCACCGACGCCGGTGCGGTACCGTCATTACGCAATGGGACGGCAAGTGACAACTCAACGCCGGCCACAGCTGGTCTTCCCTGATTCAACACGACCACGTCACGGTCAATCCACAACCGGGGGCCACCTTCAGGCAAGTCGTCCCACAGACCAGCACTCCCAACATCCGTGCCGGTCAAGACTTGGAGTTCACCGTCCGAAATGTCGAAATACGCCCCCTGGTGCCACGGTACACCGGCATTGAAGTCGACTTGTATAGGCGACTCGATGGTACCGAAATACAGTCGCGCCGGATGTTCAGCGTGGTCTTCCAGGAACGCCGCGACAATGGAACTGTGAGGGGGCTGCAGATTTGGCGACACGACTGGGTGCTGGGCATCGGTCCAGCCGCGGATGGCGCCCTGTTGCCAGTCGATGCGCATCCAGATGTTGCCGAAATCCGGGTACTCGGCGATCAACGTTCCGTCCAGGTACACTTTGCCTGATGCACCGGAATAGCGCCGGAGCTCGACCTCCGAATCGGGATCGAACCACCAGTCGCCTGCACCGGGGTCGCCCCAGCTTCCATTGTCGCCTTTCAGGTCATTGGCCAACGTACCCGGAGTCCATCGGACAGCAATGTCGCCGAACGTCATCCCGGCCTCCTCCAGGGCTCCTGCCAAGCGCGAGAAACCGACACATTCGCCAGCGGGATTCCCCTTGCACCCGAACTCGCCCACGTGATCTCCCGCAGGCGATGTATCTCGGGACGCGCACTTGTGGTAGGCATGCAGGTCGTGGGCGTTGTCCGGCGGGGAAAGGTGGGTCACCTCTCCGGTCGAGTAACAGACGGCTGATGCGCCGTTCTCCTCCTCAACGCCCTTGAGGGGCAGACGTCGCACGAGTTGCCGGAAGAAGATGTGTTCGAGTGCGACCAAATTGTCGGAGCCGACGCCGGGACCGGAGTGTTCAATGCCGAATTCAGGATAGGCGTGCGGTTTGTGGTCACCGGGCGCACCATAGCCGTAGTGGTAGATGCAGTGGTCCTCGCTCAAGGAGGCCGAGTAGATGAGCACGTCAGCGGTCGGATCGTAGACGTTTCCATCCCTTACGGCATCCCGAACGGAAACAGCATCGACCTCGCTCGGACTGCCAAAGGCGACGGCATCAGCGAACAAACGCAAGGTCCCGGCATTCTTGTACTGGACCATCAGTATATCGTTTGATTGCCATCCGCGAGCAGCCAGCGTCGGCGACCCCGGGGCCAGCGAGAAGTAGATCCACGCATTGTGGGTCTCATCGCCGGTATCGACCAGGTTACTCGCCTCGAACGCATCGATGGCGCCATCCGGAATGAGGCCGGGGATCAGCACTTCATTGAATGTGTGGCTCGCGCGGTAGACATCACATTCGACGCATGCGCCGGCCATTGCCGCTCTCGCGGTCAAAGCGCCCCCCGGGGTTGTCCCCGTGCTGCCCGGAGCAACCGCAAAAACATCGAGACGTGGCCCGACCGGGCTCGTCTCGCCCGGATAGGGGTCGTTCCCCAATGAGAGTGCATCGACATCATCGTCCACTGCCAGGCCGAAGTCACCGTTCGGCAGCAACTGCACGGCGCCGCCCGGGCTCGTCTTCATCCGGATCGTGTAGCTACTGGCCCCGCTCTCCGAGTACAACACGGCCCGGGCCCGGGCGACGCCCAGAAGTAGGAGCGCAACTGTCAAAGTACCGCTGGACCAACCGAACTTGCTTCTCATGATGTGACCGCCTTTCTTCGTTGGGTCTTGGCTACCTGTCGAAAAGGAATGCCCCTGCATTCACACCTCACGTCGGGCACGCGGAATCCGACGCTGTACGGGTGGACGACCTTGTCGGAAGGACGAACCAGAACGTGCTCCCCACGCCCTTTTCGGAGTCAAGGCCAATCACGCCTCCCTGGGCTTCCACCGCAAGCTTGCAGAACGCCAACCCAATCCCCGTGGAAGGGATTCGCCTGCTGGGGGAAGGTAGCCGTTCACGGGGGTGAGGTCAAGCCCGATTTCACGTTGTTGTGAAAGAAGCGCGACTTTCTTTCGGGAGACGGCTGGGATCTAACACACCTCGCCGTTATAGTGGCGGCCATGAACACAACCA